>Ga0307492_10000770_pt1 | contig 13362 bp, 9 predicted proteins | sample SI3LmetaG_FD_202365 | JGI IMG/M metagenome (GOLD analysis project Ga0307492, IMG submission 202365) | Sea-ice brine microbial communities from Beaufort Sea near Barrow, Alaska, United States - SI3L | ecosystem: Environmental > Aquatic > Marine > Coastal | place: USA: Alaska | collected 2017-05-06
ATGACTAAAAAGAGTGCCAACTACCTTGAAAGACACCGGGCTTGCCGGAATTGCTTTCTAGCCCAAGAGGTTTTTCATTCTCTACCTGCACAGAAAATCCATCCAAAATACCATAATTTAGCCTTTCAAGTATCCAAAGCTTAGGTAGTATCGGGTTTGGTTTTATATGTATATGCGAAATCCCTTAGATGCAGTTAGGGCTAAAAAGAGCCGCGCTGGATCCAAAGGCAAATTAACGCCGTTATGGGTTTTCGATATAAGTGCTTAAATTGTACGTAAATGAAAAAGATATAGTTATATATTTTTACGTATATTTTGCTAAAAATACTAAAAGTATTTTAAATTATATTAAATTTATGGTTGCTCCAAGATAGCTCTTACGGATGAGTTATCTCAGTTTTACGCCGCGCCACTCGAAAAATTAATAAATAGATAAAAGGACATTTCTATGATTAATAAATATTCCAGCCCGTTCCTCGCGTTATCACTAACCTGTGCTTTGTTTTTACCTTCCTGCGGCTCAAATAAGGAGTCAGGATCTGCCACGGCACTTTCGTTAATCGCTGGTGTTTATGACGATTCGGTGGATCATCAGGAGGAGGGAATAGACGAATTGTATTTGGAGATTGATTCGCGAGGTTATCTGAGTAGCTATGATTACCTGGGCGACTCTTTTGATAACTATCTTAATTGTTATTATGTCGAGCAAAACTGGGGTCAATTAATTCATCTCTCTGAGAATACATTTAGATATATTAGCTACTACGAAGCCGTTGAAACCAGTTATAATGTAATTGTTACTGTTGCCGAAGGAGGTGACCTTACTATTACGAATGAAGAATATCCAGACGTCAATAGTACTGTAACCAAGACTTCCTTGATTAAATCTGACTTCCTATCAGCCGAATGTAGAGAAGGCTCTTCCGGCACACGAACAAACGGTGAAATTCTGGAAAAACATAAGGAAAACAGCCTGACCCAGATAATGCCGGATTAAAATATATATTGCCGGTAGTTTAGCTAGCTGCGCTATTGCTAGACTTGTCGCAGTCAGCTTGAACATTCTCGGCTGTCAGTTCAGTGCCGTTGCATAGGGTTTCCACTTTACTCAATGACTCAGCTTGGTGTCTATCATTGGGGTAATGAAGCCCACACCTCTATTCTTGCACAAGTAAATATATCGCTTTCGTTATTAAAGGCCCTTGGGCCTGCTTTGGCAGGCTAGCCCCCGTCTCAGCCAATTCATCCAAATGCACCCTCGTTAGGCTACCCAAATATACAGTTCGCTTTGGCGCAGGTTAGGGACCCTGACTGTTCTACTTCACCCTATTCTAAGCCCAAGCCGGTTTATATTGGCCCTTCTAGCAGGATTCTGCATCGAAACTGCAATGTTCGTTTTTGACCATAACGAACATATAAGGAAAACACTTTGTCTAAAACGAAGCTCCGCGTAAGGTGTTGGTCATTCAAACAAAAGTAGTTCAGGAGCAGGGCAATGGGCGCGGATACATCAGGTTTAGCAGCGACACAGGCTTGGGTAAGAGCCGAGCAAAAGGCCGCAATGGCCAATCAGAGTGTCGATGTATTGGTCATTGGGGGCGGCGCTTCGGGTGCGGGCGTGTTTCTCGATGCCTTGAGCCGTGGCCTAAGCGCCGTGCTGATTGAAAAGCAGGACTTTATGGCCGGCACCTCGAGCCGCTCAACCAAGCTGGTTCACGGCGGCGTGCGCTACTTGGAGCAGGCTGTGCAGCAGCTCGACCCGGGCAAGTATCAGCTGGTTAAAGAAGCCTTGTCAGAACGCAAACGAATGTTGGCGATGGCACCGCACCTGGCCTGGCCGATTAATCTGATTACCCCGGTGAAGAGCCTGATCGGTTTGCCCTATTTTCGCGTTGGCCTGGGCGTTTACGACTTCCTATCCGGCAGTGAGAAAATTGGTCCCTCGCGGATGGAAAACAAGAAAGCCCTAAGCGAGATCTGCCCAGACCTGGATACCGGCCCCTTGGCCGGCGGCGTGAGCTACTTTGATGGCCAGTTCGATGATGCCCGCTTCGGTGTGGCCATGCTGCGCACCGCCCTGGAAATGGGCGGGCACGCTTTGAACTATGCCGCCATTACCGATCTGATTCACGAAAACGGTCAGGTTGTGGGCGCCCGTTGCACTGATTTGATGGCGGCTGACCCAGAGTCGGACGATGCATCTTTTAGCATTCATGCTAAAGCGGTGGTTAACTGTACCGGACCCTGGAGCGATACCCTGCGCACCCTGGCAGATCCCGATTGCAAACCGGTTATGTCGGTATCGAGCGGGGTTCATCTGGTGATCGAGCGAAATCTATTGCCAACTGGCCGCGGCATTTTGATTCCCGAGACAGAAGACGGTCGAGTGCTGTTCCTGCTGCCATGGTTGGGTAAAACGCTCATCGGCACCACCGATGATCCGGCGCAGCTGTCGATGACACCCACGGTCTCCGACGATGAGATTGATTATGTCTTGCGCACCGCCAACAGTTGGCTCAGCCGCCCGATCTTGCGCAGCGAGGTGAGCGCGAGCTGGTCAGGCCTGCGCCCGTTAGTGGCCGATACCGATTCCGAAACCACCTCGCAGCTATCGCGTGAACACGTGGTGATTAATAACAAGGGACTGATTAGCCTGACCGGTGGTAAATGGACCACTTGGCGTAGGATGGGCCAAGACTGTATCGACTTCGTCTTGAAGAGCAGCACGCTCACCGCCAAGCCTTGCGGCACGCCCGGCATGTTACTAGTCGGCGCGCAAGGCGATGCCACAGCCGCCCGCGCAGCACTGATGCATTTACCGGCCGATATTCAGGCGCACCTGTGGCAGGCCTACGGTGATCGGGCCGCACAGGTATTGGCGTGCGGATCTTCTGAACGACTGGTCGCGGGTGAGGTTTATATCGAGGCGGAATTGCATTGGATTGTACAGCAGGAAGGAGCCTGCACCGTTGAAGATGTATTGAATCGCCGCTTACGGGTTGGCATGCTCGATGAGCGGGTCGCCGCTGAAATGGCGCCGCGCGTCGCGGAGTTGTTGGCGCAAGCGCACCCTGCTGTGCCGGCTTAACGCTGTATGCACCGGGCCAATGTCTGTTAAGTCGACTCAGAGTCGGTAAAACAGCAGGCCCGAGCGAGCCATAGCTTACCTTCAGTCGACTGGGCTCTGAATTTGTAGAAGCAATGCAGGTTGGCCACCTTCGCTACTCTGACTGCTGGCCATGTTACGGGAACTGCAAAACCACTGAAGTGCCGTGATCTTGCTCGCTAAATATTTTCACCTTGCCACCACATTGCTTCATAAACCCATATACCATGCTTAGGCCGAGACCTGAACCGCCGCTGCTCTTATTGGTTGTGTAAAACGGTTCGAATACCTTGTCTAAGTACTCGGGTTTTATCCCGCAACCCTGGTCTGTAACCGTCAGTAATGTTCGGCCCTTACGGTCTACATCGACCGTTAACGATATTGTGCCTGCCGCCTCCTTATAAGCATGCTTACCGTTTAAACATAGGTTTAATACACAGCTTTCCAATAGCTCAGCATCGGCTCTGACTAATAGCGGTTCATGATATAACGTTGCCTTGAGTTGTATACTCTCGCCTAACGAAAATTCAAGTAAATCGAACATGCCAGAAACTGTCTCGTTGACATCAAGGAACTCGACATTATGTTTTTTCTCTCCGCCAAACGCCAATAAGCGGTCTGCCAGGTTTAAACTTCGTTCCCCGGCGAACAGTGCACGGTCTAATAGCTTGGTATCGTTTTTATTAGTGAGCGTTTTAGACGTTCTCAGTGCTTTAAGGCAACCGATAACAACAGAATTCATGTTGATCGCATCATGCGCGAGCTGGCCAGAAATTTGACCAAAGTGTCGCAGTCGCAAATTACTAGTGTGTTCGCTGGTCTCATCCATTAGTAGGTAATAAGTAAACCCTGACTGTAATTGGGCCTTCGCTTGGATGGTGTATTGGCACAGATACTCATCATCAACCAATATTTTCAAATCACGAGATTCAAAATCGACACTAATTATATGGCCTCGATTTTTTAATGTAATTAGGTGGTCATGGATCTCGTCTTTAAGAATATTGCCGGCCAGATGAACTTTGTCCAAATGGTCCACAATAACCCAGTTTATTTCTTTTGAAAGGTAAAGTTCATTAAGCATTCTAATTGAAAGGCTAATCCTTTCTAGACTTAAGTTTTTGTTTGTGGTTAATATTGAAGAAGATACGTTCGAGCCAATGTTGGCCTCAACCCGGCTAATTAAATGCCATAGACTAAGCAAGGCATTTTTAGAGAGTAACCAATAAATTGAATAGGCAAACAAAATAAATAGGAATATTGAGGAAAAATAAATACTAATTAACTTTATTGAGTTTACGGTGCTTTTTGCTGGAAGCTGGACATCATTTAGGGAGTCTGTAATTTCTTCCAGGTTATGGGTTATATTCATTACTTTTGACTTTATTTGAGACGCATTTAAAACCATGCGTTCTTTTGTTTGGTAGTATCCATCTTTACCCGATACTAGATAATCAAATTCAATTAGGGGGTAGTTAACTTCGGCGCCATCTTGATCGAAATTAGCACCCCTCTTTTTTAGATATCGCCGTCTTGCTTCGTTTAGGCTAAATATGCTGTCAAGGTCTTTAATGGCTGTATAATACCGGCCGACTAGGGTGTTTGCTAGCCCATCGTCAGTGCTATTAAGTTGGCCTTTCAATGTATTAAGTTGGCCTTTCAATGTATTAAGGCGTGTTGCTACGGCCATGCCTTCTTCTAGAAGAACAATTAACTCAGCTTGTGTGCCTTCAAGTGCGGATATACGCTGGTCAAAATCGCCATGAAACTCGTCGTGAATTTTTAGTGAAATTGAAGCCATATTCAACTCAACTAAATAATTCCCAAGGGTCGTCAGTTCCGAAGCGAGTTTAAATGGCGAGTAAGAGTGTTGCAGTGAGACCGATGAATTGACGGCGCTCTTCAATATAACATTAGTTCTATAGATGTCTAACTCTAGCTCTACTTTTGAGGTGGCGTTAGCAATGTAATGAAATGCAGTTATCGTTGATATGTTTACAACGAAGAAAACTAGGATAAATAGGCGGAGAGAATTTCTAAGGTTTATTCTAAACGGAATCATTTTTATTCAAACCTATGGAGAAAATATAACCCCGATTTCGGCGTGTGAGTAAAAACCTAGGTTTTGAAGGGACTTCCTCTATTTTTCGTCGAATTCTGAGAATTAATACATCTATACTGCGGTCTAAAGGGCTAATAGTGTCGGAGCCAATGCCTTCAAGTAGAGTTTGACGGTCGACCACCGTATCGGAATTTTCTATCAGGAACTCTAATAAATTATACTCGGTATTTGTAAGCTCTATGTCACCACGATCTTCATGGATTAGAGTCCTATCTGAGTAATGCAGATGAAACTTACCGAACTTGGGGCTAACAACAGTCGGCTTTGATATCGCTTGGTTTGGGCTAACTGGTAGGTTTGTGGGTGTATACCGTCTTAATAATGCGCGTATTTTCGCCAGCAATAACCTTGGATTGATCGGTTTCTCCATAAAGTCGTCAACAGCCATTTCGAGCCCAATAACTTTTTCGGTGTCTTCCTTGTTGGCTGATATCATGATGATAGGGAAATCATGCTGCTGTCGAAGATGGCTGGCAATGGCAAGACCGTTTTCTCGACCCAACATTAGATCTATTATTACGATATTAACCGTTTGGGTACTTATCGCGTGATTAAGCTCATTACCGTTAGCGCAAACAATCAGGTTGTATTCGTATTCGGCAAGGTAGTCACTTAAAAATACACGAATTTCTGGATCATCGTCTAAAATGCATATGGTCGAAGTCGTCATAAGGTTTGCTTATATTCGGAAGGTGGGCGGTAACAAAGGGCATAATTGTTATGTTTTTGGCGCCATTTTACCAATACCTAGAGTATGTCAATATTCTACATGGAATGCTGATTTTGACATATTTGTAACTTTATAATATTAAATGACACTTATCAAACAATATTTTAACACAAGCAAGGTTAATAAATTGATTTTCCAACCAGGCCCTGAATTAATAACTTTCCTAACAAAACTAATCGAAGAAATCTGTTAATTGAGTGGTTTTTCACTGAGCATGAGTATTCTCGCCATTTGTCGAGAAATACGAGATTATAAAGGTGAAAATAATGATAAAAACAAAGCTATTTATGACAGTGCTCTTCGCATCAGTTAGTACCTGTACCTTGGCCGCAAATTCCCATTCTATGGATTCGGACAAGGGCTATCTAGAAGGCATCAACGGTGACTTAGTGACCTACTGCGCTGCGGATGAAAAAGCATGCAAGGCGGTAATTGATATGTTCAATGCCGATGTTGCCGCTACAAATTCCTCGGGAAGTTTTGAAGCCAAATTCGTTCGTCTAAGTACTAGTGAAATGCTCGCTCGTGTCAAAGGCGAGTTAGAGAAATCGGCCCAAGCGGTAAAGCGTAAATGCAAAGACATGACTGGCGATGCGCTTGAAGCTTGCAAAGAAGCAACCTATAAGGCAAAAGTGGATGTTGCTTTTTACGGCACTGATGACCCATATAAAGCGTCTTTGGAAGATGATCTATTCTCCCCATATGACTACGCAAGTGCAGGGGATACTCATCCTTGGGCGTCAGAGTTAACGACAGTCAGTGACAGTCGATTGGGTGGCCTGTACCTAGGATTGCTGGCTATGGGTGTCAATACAGAGCTTGCTGCAAAGGCAGGCGTCGATATCCCCCAGTGTTGGGCAGACCTTGCAAAAAGCGACTATGACGATTCAGTGACAATCGCTAATTGGAACACATCGGGCACGGCCTATAAGTTTGCGGCGACAGTTCTTCAGGCATTTGGTAGCGAAGAAGCCGGCTGGGAGAAAGTGGTAGCAATACATCAAAGCATTAACCAATACACCAAGTCTGGGTCTGCCGGGGTGAAAATGGCCGCTCGTGGAGAGACTATGGTTGGCATTGGCTTTGGTCATGACATTGTCTCGTTGATGCAGCAAGGCTTCCCAATTGAACTTGTCGCGCCATGTGAAGGTGTTTTATATGAGATTGGACCGGTTGGCATTGTTCGTGGCGCACCGAATCGAGATGCTGCGGAAGCCTTTGTTCAGTATTTGTATGAGCCGTCAACACAAGAAGTCCTGGCCTCAGTAGGTTCACTTCAGTTCCCATCAAATGTCAATGCGGCAGTACCAGAGGGTGCCCCGGCGATGGAAAATTTCAAGCTATTAGTGTCCGATCCCTCTTTTTCAGAAAAAGCTAAGAAAGAACAGATCATCAAGAAATGGACCGACGAGATATTCCCTCTTCCACGATAGTTAATTGTTTTGGGCGGCGTAAGCCGCCTTTTTTCTTCAATAACTTCAGGAGAGTTTCATGAACTTTAGGCCTCAACATCTAATATTACTATTAGTTGTTCTTTTCATAATGCCTTGGTATGAATTTACGGATGGTTTTTTCAAGTTCAGCTGGTTGAGTCTAGGTTACTTTGTTGCAGAGGAATCTGCCCCCCTGTACTTCCAGATGGTCAATCACGAAAAAGTATGGCTGTACCTTGTTGCGGGGCCTTATGTTCTGTTAGCGGTTGCAAACGCCTTTACGCTGAAACTTCGATCTGACTACGAAGCAAACATCCATTTAGGACTCGCAGCGCTGGGGCTATTCGCCTTAATGATGCAAGGTATGTTAATTAACGACTTTGGGCCGGTATTTTTGGCCCTAAATGCCTTTTTGCCGCTAGATGCCTACCAGATTGGCATGGGTTATGGCGCCCTACTGTTGTCGGTCATCTATATTTATTACGTTGCCTCAGCATTTGCGCATAAAGGTATGATGAAGGGAGACCTTTTTTCGACCTATGCCCTGTTCCTTATTGTATTTTTGGTGTCAGTATTTGTTATATTTCCGGTCCTTAATATTCTTTCTCGAGCATTTTTAGACTCTGATACGGGTTACTCGCTTGCGGTATTTTCCGAACGCATATTCAATAGAAATATTTGGGGCTTAGGCTGTATAGGCCTTGGCAGCGGTTACTGCGGTGTCGCTACCTCGACGGCATTTCTTGCTGTGATGACCGGACTGAGTACGACATTTCTTGGGCTTTGTTTTGCCCTGGTTATTACTCGGACGAATTTCAAGTGGCGAGGTCGGCTGAAAGCACTGAGTTTATTACCCATTATCACCCCGCCGTTCGTCGTTGGCATGGTGTTAATCATGTTGTTGGGCCGATCTGGGATAGTAACAAAGTTTATTGAGTCAGTCTTTGGTGTGGAGCTGGGTGGTTGGATTTATGGATTCTGGGGCTTGTGGATAGCACAGACATTGGCCTATACCCCTATTGCCTTCATGGTCCTTATTGGCGTAGTGCAGGGAGTAGGGCCATCCTATGAAGAAGCTTCCACGACGTTAAACGCATCTCCCTTCCGAACCTTTAGATTTGTTACCTTACCCTTAATAAAACCTGGGCTGGCAAATGCATTCCTCTTGGGTTTTGTCGAAAGTATGGCTGATTTGGGCAACGCCTTGCTGATAGGAGGTGACTTCCCAGTCTTATCCGCACAAATTTTCTATGCGGTAGCGGGCGCTTCATCTAGCACAGGTAAGGCTGCGGCACTTGTCGTCTCCTTGTTGATATTTACAATAACGGCATTCCTCATTCAGCGTTATTGGGTTGGCCGGAAAACCTATGCAACCGTAACCGGCAAAGGGGATGGCGGCTCCAATCAATCTCTGCCTAAATGGGTGAAAAATATTTCCCTATCCGTAGCGCTGTTGTGGTCGGTATTTACTATTTCGATCTACCTATTGATTTTGATATCCGGATTTGTCGAGACATGGGGCTCAGACTATTCATTAACTTTCAAGCATTATATAACTGCATTCGATTTCAATATTGTTAATAGTCATTTAATGGCTACCGGGGTTGCCTGGGATTCTCTAATCACCACGCTATGGTTAGCGCTATTAGCCATGCCTTTAACGACTGCGTTAGGGCTGGCAACAGGCTATCTGTTGACGAGGCAACAATTTGCCTTTAAGTCAGCCTTTGAGTTTTCCACGATGCTGAGCTTCGCGATACCGGGCATTGTTATTGGTTTTTCATATGTTGTTGCCTTCAATCAAGCACCCATCGACTTAACCTATACTGGCATTATTATTGTTGTGTGCTTTATGTTCCGAAACATGCCAGTCGGCGTTCGCTCTAGTATCGCAGCGCTGAAGCAGTTGGATCCAGGGTTGGACGAGGCTTCTTTTACTCTTGGTGCATCAAATCTAAGGTCCATTAGGACAGTCATTTTGCCATTAATTAAACCTGCAGTATTTTCGGCACTGGTTTACAGTTTTATTCGTTCGATTACCAGTGTCAGTGCCGTTATATTTCTTGTCAGCGCAGACTACAACCTGGCCTCTGCCTATATTATTGGCTTAGTAGAGAATAATGAATTCGGCGTGCCAATAGCCTATTCAACAACACTGATATTTATAATGGGTATCGCCATATTCGGACTGAATCAGCTTGTCGGTAAGAGAACTCTTTTTAAACCTTCAACCAATGGTGCATCATGAGTAATAAAGTAGAATTTAAAAATGTTGGTAAGTCCTTTAGTGGTCAAGCTGCGGTCTCGAATGTAAACTTTCTAATTAATGATGGCCAGCTTGTTACGCTACTAGGACCTTCAGGATGCGGCAAGACAACGACATTAAGGATGGTCGCGGGCCTAGAACTTCCTACCGAAGGCTCAATCTTCATAGGTGACGAGGACGTTACTCGAGTGAGTGCTGCACAGCGAAGTGTCGGTATGGTATTTCAATCGTACGCTCTGTTCCCCCATATGACCGTTATGGATAATGTTTGCTATGGGCTATTGGCCAGTAAGGTAAAAAAGGACTTGGCGGTTATTTTGGCTACCGAAGCGTTGGATAAAGTTGGCATGAAGCAATTTATCGGTCGTCACCCTAGCGAGCTATCGGGTGGGCAGCAGCAGCGGGTCGCAATTGCGCGTTCTCTTGTTACCCAACCCAAGGTACTGCTGTTTGACGAGCCATTGTCAAATTTGGATGCCAAACTTCGCCGTAAGGTGCGCCAGGATATTCGAGATCTCCAACGAGACATTGGTGTAACATCTGTATATGTGACCCACGATCAAGAAGAAGCACTGGCCATCTCGGATGAAATTATTGTCATGCAACAGGGTGAGATCAAGCAGATCGGGACGCCAAAGGACTTATATAACCATCCCAACAGTCGGTTCGTTGCCGATTTTATTGGCGATACCAACATAGTCACCTGTGACGCCTTCGAGCTGACTGATAGTGGAACAACTAGATTGACCCTGGAAGGGGCCGAATTCGACTATGCAAAGCGGTTAGTCGCAAAAGATAGCTATTGTATTTCGATACGCCCAAGTGCTATCCGCCTATTTACAGCGAAAGTAGACAATTCAATAAAAGCGACTGTTCTGACATCAAGTTATTTAGGTGGCCACAAGGAATACAACCTAGTTACGGACGCGGGGCAGGACCTGTTTGTGGTTGATCATTCCTTTGACGATCAACTATCGGAAGGCGCTGTTGTCTATGCGACTATAAATGGACTCGGTGCTTCAGTTGTTGAGGAATAGATGCTTAACTGAGATTTTTGGTCGATCGAGCGTCTGAGCCTAAGCGCCAGCTAGGGTCCACATCTGGAATTTAACGGCCCATATTACTTGCAAGCGCCCTTGTTGAATTAGGATGGCTTGGGCGTTATCAAAAAGAGACCCTTTTTGCTAACGGCGGGGCAGGGCGTAGGGAGTCTTCTAGCCTTGCTCGCAGGGTGTTAAAGCGAGAATATAGCCTTCCAGAGCTATGGCAGAGCCATGGTCTGATATATAGTACAGAGTCAGCAGCCCTGCAAGATAAGCTCGCTTGCTTGGCACTGTCTCGCTGCGGACGCGAGCTGGAGCCTTAAAGAAGATGATATCAACTCAAAGGTATTAGTAGTTAGTTTATGTTGGGGTAGGGATAATAATATGACCATCTTATTTAAGGCTATGGTCCAGCTAGGCGCTGTCAGCGCTATTCTATTATCTCTAGCAAACTTCTCATTTGCCAATACAAGTATAAAGCCGGATTTCGTGGTTGCCTGTAGTATTGTGCAACGGCATTGCGATCTAATAGCCCAATCCTTTAGTAAATTTGCACATTTGAATATTGCAACAGTAAAATTCAGTTCAGGTAGAATGTTCGAGGAGCTAAGCTCCGTTAATAATGACATTGATGCCTGGATTGGTGGCACTGCTGAGCATCATCTGTTAGCAGCCAAAAACAAACTGACACGACGTATTTTCCCAACCGATCTCCGGTCTTTGGTCGAATGGTCGGTTGATGTTTGGAAAAATAGTGACAATAGAGCGATAGCCCTTTACTCGGGTACACTTGGATTGGTTTCGAATACAAAATTATTGAGAATCAAAGACATCCAAGCACCGGAATGTTGGTCTGATCTAGCCATCGCCACATATAAGCAGGACATCATACTCCCTAACCCCAATAAGTCCGGTACGGGCTATATGCTTATTGGATCCCTTTACCAAATATACGGCCATAAAGAAGCCAAAGACCTTTTTCGCAAGATTTCTGGCAACATTAAGCAGCAAATAGGGAGCGGTCACGATGCTCTGTTAACTATTGCGAATGGCGAAGCAACCGTAGGGGTTGGTTTTGCACATGATGTGAAAGTTCTACAAGAAGAAGGCTACGATATTCGCTTTATCAACCCATGTGAAGGTGGCAGTCAGGAAATCGGGGCGGTGAGCTTGAGTTCCCAGTCGAACAAAAAAGTAATCGGAGACTTGTTTATAGATTTTGTTCTCAGCGAAAATCTACAAAATGAACTTGCGAATTCCAATTTCTATCAGTCATTGTCCAATATTAATACACGGTCATCAAAAATATATACCGAGGATTTCCCCGGTAAATCTATTGATTACCAGATGTATTTTTTTGGTCAAGATCAAATTCGGAAAGATATTTTACGCTACTGGAACGAGAGCTGACTCATGCAAAACATGTGATCGCTAAATAAACGGGATACTAGACCGAACCACAGGAAAAAGGGTGATTCAGTCAAAGGGGGGTAACAACCCGACCCTGTGTTCTGGCTCCAACTGATCCAGGCCAATAAGGCTGAGTGTGCTAAAGACGGGTTGTGGCACCGATAGCGCTTAATTTTTTGAGCACCGCCTCGGCCATTTGGTCAAGGCTCAGCACCTCGTTTATGGCATTCAATTTTATCGCAGCCTTGGGCATTCCGAATACGACGCAACTGGCCTCATCCTGGGCGACGGTGTAGCAGCCTTGTTGGGACAAGCTCAACATCCCTTCCGCGCCATCATGGCCCATACCGGTCAGGATAAGGGCCACGGTGTTGAGCCCTGCGCTCCGGGCCAACGATTGGAACAGTACATCGACAGAGGGCCGATGGCCACTGACCCGCTCTTCTTGGTGCAAACGCACCCTATAATCCGCACCACTGCGGATCACTTCCATATGCTGGTCACCCGGAGCAATATAGGCACAACCGGCCAGTAATCGCTCGTCCTGTTCTGCTTCTTTAACCCGCACCTGGCATAAGCTGTCGAGCCGGTTAGCGAATGCTTTGGTGAAATCCGGCGGCATATGCTGGGTTATGACGATCGCCGGCATCGCGGCCGGAAACTGCATCAATAAAGACTTTATGGCTTGTGTTCCCCCCGTCGAAGCACCTATAGCCAATATTTTCTCAGAGGACATCAAGTTACGGGACACCAGCGGGACCGGTCCGGCAACCCTGACTTTGGGCTTAACTAGCCGAGCCGTAGCGGCCATCTTGATTTTAGCGGTAATTAATTCTTGGTAGGCCTCTATACCCCGGCTGACGTCAATCTTTGGCTTAGGAATAAAATCCACTGCACCCAACTCCAATGCTCTCAGGGTGGCGTCTGCCCCTGCTCGGGTTAGGGTGGAAATCATAATCACGGGTGTTGGCCGCGCCTGCATCAAACGCTCTAGGAAGATCAGGCCATCGACCTTTGGCATCTCAATATCCAGGGTAATGACATCGGGTTGCAATCGAATGACCATCTCGCGCGCCACATAGGCATCGGGGGCGGCGCCGACCAAAGTTAGCATTGGGTCGTCGGCAATAATTTTGCTTAGCAACGCGCGAATCAGGGCAGAATCGTCGACCACTAGTACTTTTATCATAAAATTCAATCACCAATCAATTCAATCACCAATCAATTTAATCACCATGCAATTCAATCACCA
>Ga0307492_10000771_pt1 | contig 13361 bp, 5 predicted proteins | sample SI3LmetaG_FD_202365 | JGI IMG/M metagenome (GOLD analysis project Ga0307492, IMG submission 202365) | Sea-ice brine microbial communities from Beaufort Sea near Barrow, Alaska, United States - SI3L | ecosystem: Environmental > Aquatic > Marine > Coastal | place: USA: Alaska | collected 2017-05-06
TTTTGCAATCATTGAAGATGGCGATAAAGCAACGTCAGGTTTATTGGTAAACTATTGCAGTAGTATTATTAATGATGACGAAGGTCCCTACGTAAAAATATTTATTAATCTAACAAAAAACCTTTTAATGTCTGATTATTTTTTCCCTTTGGAACCATCAAGAATTGTTGTTGAAATATTGGAAGATATCAAAGTTGACCAAGATTTGATTAATCGGGTGATCGACTTAAAAGCCAAGGGATATCAATTTGCATTGGATGATTATGAATTTACTAGTGAGTTTGATCAATTAATACCATTAATGGATTTTATTAAAGTTGAACTTCTTAATTTATCTCTTGAAGAGCTCAAAATAAAGATGACCGATTTTGAACTATCTCATTTATCTAAGTTCAAAAAACGTCCCATCTTATTAGCAGAAAAAGTGGAAGATCAGGCAACTTATGATGTTTGCCATACAATGGGATTTGAGTTATTTCAAGGTTACTTTTTAGAACGTCCAAAACCTATTTATGGTAAAAAAATTGATAACCACTCTGATACAGCATTACAAATCGTTGTAAAACTTCAAGAGAGTAATTTGTCGATAGAAGATTTATCCCATGCTATTTCACGCGATACTAAATTAAGTTACCAGATCTTGAAAATTGTGAATAGCCCTCTTTGCCGTTTACCTAAGAAGGTAGAAAGCTTGCAAGATGCTGTTATTTATTTGGGTCTAGAGCAAATTAAAAAATGGGCAATGGCTATGGCTCTTTCGGGTAACTCATCACAATCAAACGAGTTATTTAGAATTCTTTTGGCTAGAGCAAGGGCTTGTGAGTTAATTGCTATTTATCATCAACATGATCGACCCGAAGCGTATTTTACGATTGGGTTATTCTCAGGGATTGATGCGGTGATGCTCGCCGACAAGCAGTGGTTAATTAATAAACTAGATTTGGCAACAGACATAACTGAAGCGTTATTAGAATTCAAAGGTGAAAAAGGCAGAGTATTACGCAGAGTAATAGATATTGAACACGGTGATTTTGAATTTACAGATAAATACAGTGACGAACAAAGACACGCCTATTATGCGGCACATGAAACCGCCATTAATTGGGCAAATCAACTATTTTTGATGCTTTAATTCAAAACTCAGTGTCGAAATGGTTGAGATAGAAGTATCCTAGTCACATTAACAGTAGACTTAAACGTCTCATTAACCTGATAAAATTATTCAATATCAATTACTATACAATTAAGTTACTCGACCCTCTGTTCACTTAACTATCCGCTGCTACTAATTATTTTCCCCCGCTTGCACACACTTAATAATGCCATAATCAAACTGCTCGCCAAGTGCTTCAAACATTTTTTTCAAAGGACTTTCTGTTTCATCTCTAAAAGCTTCAATTGTTTGCGCAATTAATTGATAATCTGTTTCATCGATTGGTAATACAACTAACGGATCGAGCATTCCTTCTTCAATTGCTTTTGCAATATGACTATAAACAGTGCCAATGGTCACGTTTCGTTTTTTCGCAATTAACTCTAATGAATGATCATCCGCTAATAATTGCAGTGTTTCATTAACAGTATCAGAAAGTTTGCCACTAACATTCTCCGATAAAGGGTGCTGCTGGATGACTTGCAAAAACTGTTTGCCATATTTCTCTAATTTCTTCTCTCCAACTCCAGAAATAAACTGCATGCGATTTAATTCTGATGGTCGAACTTCTGTCATTTCTATAAGAGTTGAATCATGAAAAATGACAAAAGGAGGAACGCCTTGCTGCTCCGCAATTTCAATTCTCAATGCTCGCAGTGCATCAAATAAATCTTGATGTATAACCGCAATGTTTTTACCTTTACTCTTTTTTGATTTCTCTTTCTTTGCTTGTTTGCGTGCTTCTAAATTTTCTTCACCTTTTAATAATGGCCGGCTTGATTCAGTTAACTTTACGCGACCAAAATTTTCATGGTCAACATATAACAATCCTTTGGCGATCATTTGTCTAAATAGACTTTTCCAAACAGTGACGGTGTGTTCTGTGCCAATTCCAAAAGTTGAAAGTTGATCATGCTGATTGCTTTCTATACGTTGATCGGTTCTACCTAACAGCACATCAATCACATAGGTAACACCAAAACGTTGCCCGGTTCTATAAACGCATGATAGTGCTTGCCTAGCCGCTTCAGTCGCATCCCAAGTTTCAGGTGGCTGTAGACAATTGTCGCAATTGCCACATGGATCTGCCATTGTTTCATCAAAGTAAGCTAACAATAATTGCCGACGACACTGCGTTGACTCACACAAACCCAACATCGAATCCAACTTTTGTTGAGAGGTTTGCTTATAATTCTCATTACCATCACCCTGTTGCATCATCTGACGTAAAGTAATAACATCCTGTAAGCCATAAGCCATCCAAGCAGAGGATGCTTGACCATCTCTCCCCGCTCGCCCTGTCTCTTGATAATATGCTTCTATACTTTTAGGTAAACTCAAATGCGCAACAAAACGCACATCAGGCTTATCAATGCCCATTCCAAAAGCAATTGTGGCAACAATGATCACGCCTTCTTGACGTAAAAAGGCTTGTTGGTTTTTTTGTCTTACATCGGCCGATAAACCCGCATGATAAGGTAAAGCATTACGCCCATTTCCTTGTAGCCATTCAGCTGTGGCTTCGACTTTTTTTCGTGAAAGGCAATAAACGATGCCAGCGTCGGTTGGATATTCAGATTCTAAAAAAGCCCAAAGTTGTTCTTTGCTTTTACTACCCTCTGCAATTGCATAACTAATGTTGGGTCTGTCAAAACTATTGATAAAACGCGCCGCATTTTCTAATTCCAATTGCTCAATAATTTCAGTTTGAGTTCTAGAGTCAGCGGTTGCAGTTAAAGCAATTCTGGGGACTTCAGGAAAGAGTGTATGTAATGCCGATAATTTTTGATATTCTGGTCTAAAATCATGACCCCATTGAGAAACACAATGGGCTTCGTCTATTGCGAAAAGGGAAATTTTTAGCTCAGAAATCATGTTCAAAAAACTTTGATTTAATAATCGCTCAGGCGCCACATAGAGTAAATCTAATTCGCCCGAAAAAAGTTGTTGCTCTATATGCCTGATTTGATCAATCACTAGACTAGAATTAATAAAAGCAGCTTTCACTCCAATCAAATTCATCGCGTCAACTTGGTCTTGCATTAACGCAATTAAAGGAGAAACAACTATGCCCACTCCAGGACGAATAATTGCGGGGATCTGGTAACAAAGTGATTTCCCGCCACCGGTTGGCATTAAAGCTAGCACGTCGCGGCCATCAATTAATGACGCAACAATATTGGCTTGATTTAGACGGAAATTTTCGTAACCAAACGTTTTATTTAGGATATCTAAGGCTGTTTGCATTCTATTATTTATCGACTAATTTGAAGGTTAGCTTCTTGTTCACGGGGTTTGAATTATATCCTTTGCGTTTATCTAAGAGCTATAAGTATTTCAACTCTTTGATTGTGAGAGTTACTCCATAAAAAGCGTGCGCTTTTAGTGAATTTATAAATATTACTTAAATAACAAACGTTTATCTCCATTAGAGATGAAAGGTAAATTCCTACATAATTTACAAAAAGTTACGTTATGGTCTATTGACTCTAATAGTTGTTAGCGTATATTTGACTTTGCGTGTTGGCAAAGAGTAAAACGGTATATAATATATCCATCTTATATTCCGATAAAAAAACATTAATACACGTAAACTAACAAACACAATAGAGGATATTAAATTATGACTAAGCAGAAAAAATTTAACCATCATTTACTGCACATTGCTCTAGCTTCAAGCTTAGCTATACCGACTATAGCAATGGCTGCTGAAACAGAAGAAGATGGCAATAAGATGACCATTACGGGTTCGCATATTAAACGTTCAGATATTGAAGGCCCTTCACCAGTTACAACATTAACGGCTGAAGACATAGCACTTACAGGTGTTACAGATATCATCAGCTTATTTACTAAATTGCCAATTTCTGGGCAGGGTACTTTTAGTACTCAAGGTAACTCTAGCGATGACACGGCAAATGGAGGTTCAAGTGTCTCTTTACGTGGACTAGGCGCAGACTCTACACTTATTTTAATTAATGGACGTCGCGTTTCAGTTTCTCCTTTTGCAAAGGGTATTGATACAGCATTTGTTGATCTTAATAACATTCCAATTGCTGCGATTGAACGTATCGACATTTTAAAAGATGGTGCATCAGCCACTTACGGTTCCGATGCAATTGCTGGTGTAATTAATATTATTCTTAAAAAAGATTTTGATGGTGTTGAAATTTCAGCCAAATATGGAACCACTGCAGATGGTGGAGGTGAAGAACAAAACCTGAGTATGATTTGGGGTAATTCTGATGCAAAAAGCAGTCATACATTCATTATCGATTATTTTAAAAGAGAGGAAACTCTTTATGCCGACAGAGATTACTCACGCTCGGCAAATCAAGCGGCTTTGAGACCTAACGACCCCGATGCGGTTGATTTTAGAAGTTCTGCCGGTATTCCTGGAACCATTGCATTAGCCTCTGATCCCACTAATCGACTCCCAGATACTTTTGGTAGCGATGTTTGTCCAGCGGAAGATATAGTAGGGACGTTATGTCGTTATGATTACGCCCCATATATGACAATGACTCCATTTGCCGAGCGAGTAAGCTTTAACTACATGGGTGAGCAAAATATTAGCGACACCGTTACCGCTTTTACTGAATTGAATGGACAAACATCTAAGTCAATTATTAAGGGTGCGGGTAGTCCAAGTTTTAACGAATTGTTTATGGCTGGAGACAACCCTAACCATCCCTTCGCTAGCGAACCAACTCATGAGTTTTTTCAACAAGATTTAACTATGCGTAGACGGACAGTCGATATTGGTAACCGCAAGAAAGTAGCGGAAACCAACTATTTTAGAGCAATAGCAGGTTTGAGAGGTGAATTAGGTGAGTGGGACTGGGAAATGGCAACTAGCTATATTAAAAGTTCTTCAACTGAACGAGGTGTCGATGGCTTTCCAAACTCACGTAGAGTTCAAGAAGCGATAGATAGTGGTTTATGGAATCCGTTTGAACCTTCTTCTAACACACAAGAATCGTTAGATTTTATTGAGACAACAACTACACGTATTGGTAAATCAACTAACCGTTCATTTGATGGTTCTATATCTGGAGCTATTACCGAAATGGAGCACGGACCATTATTAATGGCTGTCGGCGCTGAATACCGAGATGAATCCATTAGCGATAATCCAGATGATCAATTCTTAAGAGGTGATGTATTTGGTACTGAGGCAACACAAGCTAACGGTAGTCGACAAAATTCATCAATTTTTGCTGAAGTTGCTATTCCGCTAATTGAAGATTTTGAACTTCAATTTGCTGTTAGGTTTGAAGACTACAGTGATTTTGGAAATACAACCAACCCTAAGGTTGCTTTTCGTTGGGCTCCTATGGAAAACATAGTATTGAGAGGATCGATAGGAACAGCTTTTAGAGCACCATCGCTTCATCAAATTGGCTTAGGTCGAACCGATGAATCGCCAAATTTAGTGGATACCGTTAGGTGTGATGCTGTTGGAATTGCCTGTCAACCTGCTGAATATACAGCAATATTTGAAGGTAATCCTGATTTGGGACCTGAGGAATCAACAAGCTCTAATTTAGGGATTATTTTTGAAGTCACGGATGATCTGAGTATAGGTGTTGATTATTACAATTATGAAATCGAAAACATTATAGATTCAGATACTCAATTTGTTTTCACTAACTTTGGTAATGATTCAGCAGTTGTTGAACGTATTCCTACATCAGACCCTGCCGATCCAGGTGAAGTTGTGAGAATCTTTGATTCTTTCCAAAATATTGGTGACTTAAATACTTCTGGGTTAGATTTTGATATCCAGTATGGCATGGAAACAGGTATAGGTAAGATTGATATATCTTACGTGCTTAACTATGTACTTGAGTTTGAAGAGTTGCGTCCATCTGCTGATGGTGGACAAAGAGTTAGTTTAACTGAAGGCGATTTTGAGCAACCTAAAATGCGTTGGACTCTAAGCACAGGTTGGAAGAAGGATGCGATGGGAGCAAGTGTTGCAATCAACTTTATTGACTCATTTAAAGGCGATGCAGATGCTGGCTTTGGCGATAAAACGGTTGATGCAATGACAACTGTTGATGCCGTATTTAACTACTCTATGAGTGAAAATACGACTCTTTCAGTAGGTGCTACTAATCTATTTAACGAAGAACCACCTTATAGTCACCATGACTTTATGGGATTCGTTAATACAACTCATAGTGGCCAAGGGCGTTTTACTTATGTTAAAGCGACTCACCACTTCTAAGCTAATCAGTTTTTAACTTAGAGCTCAATCAATCCATAGTTAGTTAACACTAATTGTGGGTTGATACTTTATTACCCCTTTAAATAACTGCTAAACTACACTTCTTATACTCTAATAATTACCGCTATATGAACCATAGCTTACAACCTAATTTATTTGATATCTATTTGAAACCATTTTTTAAATGCTCTAATCACTTTATTACAAGAAAATTAAGCGTTGTTCTTTTGAGTTTGGTCTTAATAGCATGCGAAAAACATCAAGACATATCAACTAATGACAAATCAATCAGTATTTCAAAAAAGTCTTTTGAAACGAATAAGGCCGCAAGTACTATTTATGGATTTGACTCAGAATTTAATTATCCTAGTTTTTCTGGGCAATATCCGGTAGCAACGTTAGAAATGACAGTGACAGATAATTCGCGCCTCGAACTTTTTTCAAACAAAACAACAAACACCAATACCCGCTTAGACTCTAGACGCTTCAATATTCGTTTTTATTATCCTTCTGCAGAAGCAAAATTGAACATTGAAGATTTCAAAAATTCTTCAGATTTAGTTCACAATAGTAAACTTCCTGTCATTTCAGAAACAGCTTGGGCTAACCTGATCGGCCCACAAATAAAACAAGGCAAAATGCTACGCTATTCTAATTATGAAAATGCTTTTTGGAATATTAAAAAAAATCAACAAATTTCAAGCAAGCAAACAGATTTTCCTTTGCTCATTTTCTCTCATGGTTATGGCTATAGCCCAGAAGCTTACACTGCGTTATCAGCAGAGCTTGCAAGCCAAGGTTATATTGTTATTTCTATCAACCATACTTTTGGTGCTAACCCGACCAAGTTTTTAGGCGATACAACAAAAACACAATGGGCTAAAAAATTACCCCGAGAAAATATTGGACAATATTTACCAACTTGGTCCGATGATCAAATATTTGTGATTGAAGAACTTTATAGACTAAACAGCGAACTTAGCAGTCCATTTTACGGACGCTTGAATTTGTCGCAGTTAGGAATATTTGGACATTCTTATGGAGGTGCAGCCGCCTATTTGACCGCAGCGAGAGATCCAAGAATCAAGGCTATAATGGACATTGATGGTACTCTATTCGAAGCGGGCAACTTCGATCTTTATCAACCTTTAGCATTACTACTTTCTAAAAACCACTCGCCGACAATTAATACTGATAGACTTAATAATGATGCCTTTATAGTTAAATTGAATCAGTTTGAGCACATTAGTTTTACCGATCACATTTTATGGTGGCAATGGGATTTTGGCGAAAGTGATCTGGATACAGGTAATATAGATGCGCTAGAAGCAGTTGAGAATACATCGACTCTTGTAAAGTCTTTTTTTGATGCTTACTTACTGAGTGATAATAAAAACTGGCTCCTTTTAACACAAGAAAACAACTCAATTAAACAGAATGAAAGAATCAAGTAGTCTGTTGTAGATTGACAGATAGAAGACAAACAAACACCTTCAAAATTACAATAATTAACACAAGCGGCCTTTTTAAGCCTTTAGAAATGGTACAATGGCTAATGTTTCATATTTTGCCCTAACAGACTAGCTATCAAGGAACGAGAAGCTCAACGTGCAACATAATCAATCTAAAAAAGCTTCCCCCAAGTCGGTATTTATTTTAAGACTGTCTGCCATTGGCGACGTTTGTCATACTGTGGCGACTTTACAAGCCATTCAAAACCAGTGGCCAACCACTCAAGTTACCTGGCTCATAGGCAAAACAGAATATCCGCTCGTTTCTCATTTAAAAAATGTGACATTTATTCAGTTCGATAAATCAAATGGTATCAAAGAATATTTTAAACTGAGCCGCCTTCTTAAAAATAAACAGTATGATATTCTTTTACATATGCAAGTTTCTTTAAGAGCTAGTTTGTCGAGCCTATGTGTTAAAGCACATGAGCGTTGGGGCTTTGATAAATCTAGAGCAAAAGATCTTCAATGGTTGTTTACCAATAAGAGAATACCTGCAAAAATTAATTGTCATGTCGCAGATGGTTTAATGCAATTTGCTAATGCTATCGGGGTACCAGTCAGAAAAAAGATAGCTTGGGATTTCACTTCATCTCTAGAAGCTAAAAACTGGTTAAGAGGTCAAAAGATTCAAACAAATAAATATGTGGTGATATCACCTTCTGCAAGTCACCCCAATAGAAATTGGAACACTGAATTTTATGTAAAAGTCGCTAATTACTTATCAAGCCTCTCGTATGTAGTTTATATTACTGGAAGCCATTCTGTTAAAGAAATCAATTTAGCGAAAAATATTATAAAATTCGACGACTCACCATTAATTAATATGGCTGGTAAAACAAGTTTACCTCAATTAACTGCATTAATAGAGGGGGCAGAGTTTATTGTTTCACCTGATTCCGGCCCTGCACATATTGCGACTTTGGTTAACACAAAAGTGATTGGTCTATACGCGATCAGCAACCCTCAAAGAACGGGACCCTATCATTCAATCGATTCTTGTGTTTCAGTTTATGAAAAAATATTAGTCGAACAGACAGGTAAAAATAGCTCACAAGTCAAATGGGGTACTAGATTAAAAGGACAACAATTAATGAGTCATATTACAGTTGATGAAGTAATCAATAGTATTAACACCAACATTCTTATATAATCCCGAATTCGACCTGAGGGGTGGTTTAGACGCTAGTTTAACTGAGTTTACTTGGTTAAATTGTTGGCAAATAAACCTGAGATGCTTACCCTTTGAACCTGATCCGGATAATACCGGCGTAGGGACAGGTGGTAAGTTATTTACAATATGTGAATATTAAAATTTGCTCATCTATCGTTTAGCTTACTTTCCCGACCATCGTCACACCGGATCTCCAATAGAATCGTATGGAGATCACATTGAATATTTTTGTAAAAAATAACCTGTTATTAATTTTAGTAGGTAACACCCTCTTATTTCAAACCTCAGCTAGCCAGTCAGCAGAATCCGCTGTCAACGAGCTAGGTAATATCATTCTAGTAACAGCTGATTTTGAAGATAGTAATGTTCTAGAGCTTCCAACAAGCGTCACAGTTATTTCTGAAGACGATGCTGAAGAAAGAAACGCACAACATCTATCCGACCTGTTAAATCTAGCACCTAATGTTAACTTTGCGACAGGTGCGTCTCGTGGAAAATTTATTCAAATTAGAGGAATTGGCGAACGAAGTGAATTTCAAGAACCTGTGAACTACTCCGTTGGTCTAGTCATGGATGGAATTGACTTAACCGGAATTGGGTTAGCTGCGACAACTCTCGATATTCAACAAACAGAAATATTAAGAGGTCCTCAAGGAACGCTTTATGGTGCGAATGGATTAGCCGGTTTGATAAATATGGTATCCAATAGTCCCACAGAAAATTTGATCGGGCGTGTCGGATTGACTCTAGAGGATTATGCAGGTCGAGGCTACTCGGCAATGTTAAGTGGAGCAATATCAGAGAATTCCGGACTAAGATTTGCGGTTCAGAATTATAAAAGTGATGGCTTTATCAAGAATACTTTTTTGAATAGAAAGGATACTAATAACATTGATGAAACCAATGCTCGTTTAAAATATAGATACCAACCTTCCGATGATTTATCCCTTGCCGCAACCATATTTTATGCTGATGTTAATAATGGCTATGACGCATTTAGTTTGGATAATAATCAGACGACATTATCGGATGAGCCAGGAAGTGACCGACAAAATACCTTAGCAGGAGCATTATCAGTAAAATGGAAACTATCAGAAACACTCAATTTTGAATCTACATTAAGCGCAGCTGATTCAGACTTATCCTACTCTTATGATGAAGACTGGAGCAACATAGGAATTTGCGATGGACTAGCATGCAATAGCCAGGATGCAGGGTTTGATTGGTGGTATAAATGGCAGGACCAATATGATCGTTCGAACAAAAATATTAATCTAGATATTCGTCTACTATCAGAAAGTAAATATAATAACTGGGTATTAGGTGTTTATTTAAAGGAAAAAATGGTTGATTTATCTAGACAACATACGCCCGGTCCTTTATTCACCAGTGAATTTGACACTACAAATAAGTCGCTGTATGGACAATATTCATTTACTCTATCAGACAACGTGAAATTAACCAGTGGTCTTCGATTCGAAAATCGAACTGCGATTTATAATGACAATAATAATATTCAATTTAGTCCGAATGAAGATATGTGGGGTGGAAAGGTATCTATCGATTATCGCTTAGAAAAAAATAAAATGCTTTATGCGACGATTTCCCGTGGTTACAAAGCTGGTGGATTTAATGCCAATAATAATTTACCTATAGTCGAACGGGAATTTGAAACTGAAACGCAATGGAATTACGAAACTGGCTTAAAAGGATTATGGCTAAATAATAAGCTCACCATGCAAGTTGCCTTGTTTTATCAAGATAGAAAGAACATTCAAACCAAACAGTCACTTGTTAGCTCAATTGCCACGGGATTACCATTGAGTGATATTAGCTCCTGCCCTTGTAGTTTTACTGACTTCACTGATAATGCTGCTGAAGGTATTAATTATGGCTTAGAATTCCAAGCACAATTACGCGCTAATGATTGGTTGGTATTTTATTCTAACTTTGGGTTACTCCACACTGAATATGAAAAATTTGAGAGCACTGCTCATGTTTTCGCGACCCCATCTACTCCCTTTGATTTAAGCGGGAGAGCTCAGGCGCATGCACCAGAACATCAAATAACAATCGGCTCAAGATTATTTATAAACGATGAACTTTCTTTAAATTTAGAGATAGAATCAAAGGGCGAATTTTATTTCTCAGATCGCCATAACGAAAAATCAGACAATTACGAGCTTTTGAATTTACGAATGACTTATCGTTTAGATAATTGGAAACTACATCTATATTCTCATAACCTAACCGATGAAAAAACTCAAACTAGAGGGTTCGGAAGCTTCGGAAATGACCCAAGAGATTTTTATACCACGAAACCTTATTACCAATTTGGGAATCCTAGAGTAATCGGTTTATCCGCGAATATTAACTTTTAAAATTTAAAACATTTTCACCACAGAGTTTTTCTATTTAGAGTTTTCTTTTTTGTGTTCACTCTGTGGTGAAGATTGTTTAATGTTTAATTTAAATTCACTTCAACATGTCGCCTAAGCCTAGCTAATCGACCTTTACCTTTTTCTCTTTTTTCATCATCTGTTAAAGGAATGTGGTCTTCTTCCCAGTCTAAATCATCCTGTGGAAGCTCTTCTAAAAAATGACTAGGAACTGCGTCAACGCTTTCTCCATATTGCTGACGTTTTTTTGAAACCAATCAAACATAATAACAGCCACCCCGCATATGAACTCCACCGATTTTACAACCATATTTTCACTTAAAATGTAAGCTGCGAGCGTATATGTGGGGTGGCTAATTATTTGGTGAAGATTAGTCAATCACAAGGGATATTTACCCTGACTCTTTATCTAAATCCAAATAATAGTGGAAAATATTAGAACGAAGCACCGAAGAAACCTTAAGTTCAATCGGAGCAAACAGATTAAAGATCAACTAAAAATTAAACCTTACCCCAGCCACCCAATGACGCCCAGCTCGAGGCGCAAGATCTTTAATAAAAGAAGCGTGGTCGCGGATTTCTTCATCAAATAAGTTCTTACCTTTTAGGAATAAATACCAATCAGTACTTTTAGTTGCAACTCTATATGCTAAATCCAGCTCAACCGAAGTATAAGCGTTTGTAGGAAATTCATTTGTGGAAAGGTTGGATTGCTTTGCACTTTTAATCCAGCTGATATCAGCACTTAAATCTTTCATATCATAGGCTAAACTCAAACCCCATTTATTAGCAGGAATGCGCGGCAGATATTCACCATTGCTTTTCTTAGCCGTCAAATAGTCACCAAATACATCCAACTCAAAATTATGGTTACCAAAGGTTCCCAGTGGAAAGGTGACTGCTAGTTCTGCGCCTTTGTAGGTTGCGTCACTTTGCCTGTAACAAATAAGCGATAACTCATCATGCTCCGCTTCTTCTGCAGCTTCTGCATCGACACAAGCATCATTTTCGGTAACAACGTCGGCGAAAACATAATCATTAAAACGATTGTAAAATAAATTGAACTCACCATAAGACCAAAGATTTTCAAATCGATAAGAAAAATCTAAATTATTCGCTGACTCTTTTACAAGGTTTTCATTGCCTATTTCAAATGTGCTACTGGCAAGATGAGGACCATAGGAAAATAATTCTTCTGCATTCGGGAAACGCTGTGCATGAGTAAAATTAAATGCCAACTTATTATGTGATTTAAGGTCGTAAACAGCACCAGCGGAGTAACTAAATCCTTGGCTAGAATAAGATGCTTTTGACAAACTTTCTCTCGTTTCGTTTAACGAAATTTTTTGTTTTTCAAACCGAGCGCCTAGCTCCCACTTTAACGAACCAAAGTGTTTTTCCTCCAACCAAAAAAGCGCATTCGAACGTGTTTCAGAGGGAGGAACAAAAGCTTCTTCACCAATAGCTGAAAAATCTCGAGAAACACTTTGAACCCCGACTATTCCATCCCAACCGTTAATCTCGCTATGATTAATATAAGTTTTAAATTCTCGCGCCTTGTTAATAAACTCAGTCCCTAGCTCGCCCCCTTCAATTTCTTGATGTTGGTAATCGGTATAAGAGTAACCTGCAAACCAACGCTCAACACCTTTCATTGGATTATCAAACTCTGCTTGTAAATGAGTAACCGATTGCTCTAGATCTAAAAATACCGACTCTTCTTCTTCATGCTCATCATGCTCTTCCTCTTCATGCTCATCATGATCTTCTTCTTCATGCTCATCATGCTCTTCTTCATGATGTGCATGCCCTGGCAGCCCGTATTTTTTACTGGTTTTGCTATGAGATAATCCAATATAACCATCTTCAAATATTCGGCTGATCCCAAAAC
>Ga0307492_10000772_pt1 | contig 13358 bp, 5 predicted proteins | sample SI3LmetaG_FD_202365 | JGI IMG/M metagenome (GOLD analysis project Ga0307492, IMG submission 202365) | Sea-ice brine microbial communities from Beaufort Sea near Barrow, Alaska, United States - SI3L | ecosystem: Environmental > Aquatic > Marine > Coastal | place: USA: Alaska | collected 2017-05-06
GTTCTTGGTCTTGCGCTGTATTTTGCGATCCTTTTTGCACTTTTATCATGCCATTTAATAATGACAATACCGCTTTTTGCCGAGTAAAGGGTTTACATTCGATATGCTGATGTTGATTAAATATTAGCCCGCCGATGCGATCGCCACGCTTTCTGGCTGACCATGCAATAAGGGCACTCAAGTGAGCAGCTTGCACTGACTTAAACAAAAATTGGGTACCGAACTGCATACTCGAAGATAAGTCAGTGAGTACAAATACGGGTCGTTCTTTTTCTTCACGATAAAGCTTTGTATGTGTCTTTCCCGTTCGAGCCGTTACGCGCCAATCTATAGCCCGAATATCGTCACCTGCTTGATAATGGCGAGCTTCGTCAAACTCCATGCCACGGCCTTTGGTTTTCGCCAAATAAGCCCCAGCCAGTTTGGCTTGCACCGTTTTGCGGGGTGAAAGATTTAATAAAGCTGTTTTACCTTGGTAGTGAATAAGTTCCTTTATCCCAAGGTTCACACCGTCGCTTTGGTATTTAGTTAACCATTTTGCAATGTCTTGCATACTGTTTCCTTTAACCTAGGTAGTCTAAGGAACAGGCACAAGCTGCATAATTTTGTCCAACACTTGATTACTGTTGACCCCTTCCGCTTCTGCCTCATAACTCAATAGTAACCTGTGACGTAACACGTTATGAAATACCGCTTGAATATTATCGGGCCCTACAAAATCTCTACCCATTAACCATGCATGTGCACGAGCACATTTATCTAGAGCGATAGTGGCCCGAGGACTCGCACCAAACTCTATCCAGTTAGCTAAGTCAGCGTCGTAGCGTTCTGGTTGGCGAGTGGCAATAATCAACTGAACTATGTATAACTCTAGGGCTTCATCTAAGTGAATTTTTAATACGTCTTGACGAGCATTTAAAATATCTGTTTGGCTTAAATTAGGCGGAGTGATCTCTTGTGCATGCATGGCTTCATTGCGTGTTAGGCGCAGAATATCTAATTCAGTTTCAGCTCCTGGATAATCTATTTCTAAGTGCATCAAGAACCGATCAAGCTGAGCTTCGGGCAGCGGATAGGTACCTTCCTGTTCGATTGGATTTTGCGTAGCCATAACCAGAAAAAGTTCGGGTAGCGCATAAGTTGTATTACCAACTGTGATTTGTCTTTCTGCCATCGCTTCAAGCAATGCAGACTGAACCTTAGCAGGGGCTCGGTTAATTTCATCTGCCAATACTAGATTGTGAAAAAGTGGTCCTTTTTGAAATACAAAGGTACCATTTTCTGGACGGTAGATATCTGTTCCGGTCAAATCTGCTGGAAGTAAATCTGGGGTAAACTGCACGCGATGAAAATCACCTTCTAAACCATTGGCTAATGCATTAACCGCCCGTGTTTTTGCTAAACCAGGAGGGCCTTCCACCAATAAGTGACCATCCGCTAATAACGCCACTAAGATATTTTGTGTCAGTGTTTGTTGACCCACAACTTGGCTGTCTAAATATGTTTGTAATTGTTTAAATTGTGTGACTGCCATGGTGTTAACTACTTCCTTCTAATTTACGAATACTCAGAATTTTTTTAAATTAAGTCAAATCAATATTGGATCTTGTTTTCTGGTAAAGACCGTTGACGACCCCGATTACAGACTATGCTAACCGATATAAGGTTCCCCCTTTAGAAAAACAATGTTACAAAGCTTTAAAAACCATTAATGTGGGATAAATTAATACTTTTTCCAAAATCGGTCGATGTATCGCTTCAAATACGTCGATGTATCGCTTCAAATACGATTTATCGCTTCAAATACAGTGTGTGAATTGGGGAATGACTAATATGCCCCTACACCTGAGGTGTGCTACTTTTATACATTGAATGGATCAAGGTGCACACTTAAATAAAAAAGAAGGATTTAGGGGTGTCTTGAAGTCATAATCGTAACTAGGTACAATCTACTTTGATTTTTCAGGTCAGACCACTTGGTTTGGATATTTATAAGGGCATAATATGACCGCTAAGCAGACAGTCAAAACGAGAGACGGCGATAGGATCGCTATTGTTGCTGGACTAAGAACACCTTTTGCCAAGATGGCCACTTACTTTCATGGCGTACCAGCTGTTGATCTAGGAAAAATGGTGGTCAACGAAATGTTAGTACGTAATAACGTTGACCCTATGATCATTGAACAATTGGTATATGGCCAAGTTGTGCAAATGCCAGAAGCGCCAAATATTGCCCGTGAAATAGTATTAGGTACTGGCATGAACGTGCATACCGACGCCTATAGTGTGTCAAGGGCCTGTGCCACCAGTTTTCAATCTACCGTGAATGTTGCTGAGTCAATGATGGCCGGTAATATTAGTGTAGGTGTGGCTGGGGGGGCGGATTCAACGTCTGTCTCGCCCATCGGTGTTTCTAAAAAATTAGCCAGAGCGTTAACTGATTTACAAAAAACTAGAACAGTCGGACAAAAATGGCAAGTGCTTAAAAAATTAGGCCTCAAAGATTTGATGCCTGTACCGCCAGCAGTAGCAGAATATTCAACGGGTATGTCAATGGGGCAAACCGCTGAGCAAATGGCTAAAACGCATAATATTAGCCGTCAAGATCAAGATGCTTTGGCTCATCGCTCTCATACCTTAGCCGCAAAAAGCTGGAACGAGGGTAAGTTAGCCCATGAAGTCATGACAGCTTATGCCGAACCCTTTAAAGGCGCATTAGAAAAAGACAACAACGTGCGTTTTGACTCAACCCTTGAAGGTTATGCCAAGCTGCGCCCTGTGTTTGATAAAAAGCATGGCACGGTAACTGCGGCGACGGCTACACCACTAACAGATGGAGGCTCTGCTGTATTAATGATGACAGAAAGTCGCGCTAAGGCATTAGGCTATACCCCACTTGGATATATTAAAAGTTATGCTTGGGCAGCCATTGACGTGTGGCAAGACATGTTAATGGGACCTTCTTATGCCACGCCTATGGCACTCGATAGAGCAGGTATGACCCTAAACGACCTTACGTTGATTGAAATGCACGAGGCATTTGCTGCGCAAACCTTAGCTAACATGAAAATGTTTGCTAGTGATAAATTTGCACAAGAAAAATTAGGCCGAAGCAAAGCGACAGGTGAAATTGATATGGATAAGTTTAATGTTATGGGCAGTTCTTTGGCCTATGGGCATCCTTTTGCCGCGACGGGCACCCGTATGATCACCCAGATGTTGAATGAATTAAATCGCCGAGGTGGTGGTGCTGGCTTGTTAACCGCTTGTGCTGCAGGTGGTTTAGCTGCTGCCATGATTGTTGAAACAGAATAAATTAAAAGCTGTAAAAGCTGCAAAAGCTGTAAGAATGAAAGAATGAAAGAATGTAAGAATGAAAGGATGAAAGGATGAAAGAGATGACAACAGATAATCACTCGAATGAATTAAAAAGTGAAGTTAAAAGTGAAGTTAAAAGTGAAGTTAAAAGTGAAGTTAAAAGTGCTTTTACTCTTGACGTACGAGAAGACGGTGTTGCCATTTTAACGATGGATGTACCCGGCGAAAGTATGAATACCCTAAAGGTGGAATTTGCTGAACAAATAGAAACGGTGCTTGGGCAAATTAATGCAGATAGCAGCATTAAGGGTGTAGTCGTGATAAGCGGTAAAGACAATTCTTTTGTAGCGGGTGCCGATATCAGTATGTTAGCAGCCTGCGAAAGTGCACAAGATGCCACTACTATCGCTAAAGGTGGTCAAGACATGTTTCAACGTATCGAAGATATGTCGGTGACATTTGTGGCTGCTATTCATGGCCCTGCTTTAGGTGGCGGTTTAGAGCTCGCGTTGGCATGTCATTATCGTGTGTGTAGCGACGATGCAAAAACACAATTGGGTTTACCTGAAGTTCAGCTTGGTTTATTGCCTGGTAGCGGAGGCACACAGCGTTTACCAAAACTGATCAGCGTGCAACAAGCCATGAAAATGATGTTAACAGGTGCTTCAGTACGAGCCAAACAAGCCAAAAAATACGGTATTGTTGATGAGATGGTCCCTCACTCCATTTTGCTGGATGTGGCCATTGGAATGGCGAAAAAGTCTAAACCTAAGCGTAAAGGCCCTAAATTAGATGCCATAGGCAAATTTTTAGAAAACACCTCGGTTGGCCGAAATATAATGTTTAAGCAAGCACGTAAACAAACGGCGAGTAAAACCCAAGGAAATTACCCTTCACCTAAACTCATTATTGATTGTATCGAAACAGGATTGAGTCAAGGTTTTAAAAAGGGCTTGGATGTCGAAGCCAAACACTTTGGTCACTTGGTCATGAGCTCAGAGTCTGCAGCGCTTAGAAGTTTGTTTTTTGCCACAACCGATATGAAGAAAGAAACGGGTGTGGAAGGCGTGAAACCGGCTTCTGTCAATAAAGTAGGTGTATTAGGAGGTGGGTTGATGGGCGGTGGTATTGCCTTTGTTACCGCAACTAAAGCGGGTCTGCCAGCACGTATTAAAGATATTCGCTGTGAAGGTATCGCCAACGCTATTAAGTACAGCTTTGATATTCTGAATAAAAAAGTAAAACGTGGTTTTCTGCACAAATCCGCCATGCAAAAACAAATGGCGTTATTAACAGGCACCGTCGACTACTCCGGGTTTAGTGATGCAGATGTTGTGATTGAAGCGGTATTTGAAGATTTAATATTAAAACAGAACATGGTTGCTGAGATAGAGGAGAATTGCGCCGAGCATACTATTTTTGCTTCTAATACGTCTTCAATCCCAATTACACAAATTGCCGCGAAAGCGAAAAGACCAGAGCAAGTGATAGGCCTACACTACTTCTCTCCAGTGGATAAAATGCCTCTTGCTGAGGTTATTGCCCACGATAAAACGTCTGATCTGACTATTTCAACTACGGTTGAGTTGGCCAAGAAGCAAGGTAAAACCCCCATAGTGGTTAAAGACGGGGCAGGCTTTTATGTTAACCGTATTTTAGCGCCTTATATGAACGAGGCTGCACAAGTGTTACTCAGCGCAGAGCCTATTGAGCATATTGATCAATCCTTAGTGAAATTTGGCTTTCCAGTGGGGCCCGTTAAATTGTTAGACGAAGTAGGCATAGATGTGGGTACTAAAATTGGTCCTATTTTACAGGCTCAGTTTGGTGACCGTTTTGCGTCTAATCCAGGGTTTAACAAAATTTTGGCGGACGGTCGAAAGGGTAAGAAAAACAAACGTGGATTTTATGATTATTCTGGTAAAAAACCTGGCAAAGAAGTAGACCAGTCTGTGTATACATTATTAGGTATTACGCCAAGTAGCAAAATGCGTCATGAACAAATATCTGAACGTTGTGTGTTATTGATGCTCAATGAAGCCGCAATGTGTTTAGACGAAGGTGTGGTGCGTTGTGCCCGTGATGGCGACATTGGTGCTATTTTCGGCATTGGATTCCCCCCATTTTTAGGTGGCCCTTTTCGTTATATGCATACTTTAGGCATTGCGCATGTCGTTGCTAGGTTAGAGTATTATCAAGGGTTACTCGGAGATAAGTTTACACCAGCCGATAGCTTGAAAAAAATGCTCAAGGAAGGTCGTTCTTTTTACTAAATGAATTGATATAAGCAGTTTTTTTATACCCAGCCCAACTTTTACATATCAAAGTTGGGTTTTTCATGTTTATAAAATCAATCTCAACGTAACAAGCATTGTCAAGGTATAGGCCAATTTTATGGTTATCACTTGAGTGAACGCTATACGGGAATGTAATAGACGGTTTTGTTTTTATAATCTGGGTGCTTTTATCCGTTGTTTATCCGCTATTTAGAATAAGACAAAGAATAAAGGCTCAAAACAAGAAGGGCCTAATTTGTTTATTGGGATAAACAAATTAGGCCCTTCTTAAGATTTACAGACCAACTCAGTTAGAAACAGACTGAATAGATGTTTCATCCTAAACGATGGCTAATCATCATTGACAGCTATCAATAATTCAAACATAGGCTATTGCTAGACAATGAATTGCTATTATCTACTGCTTACCAATTTTTACCAGTTTTCATGCCGTTTTTACTGGTATCTGCAGTTGTTGTAGTTGTAGTCGCAGTCTGGTTTTTAACCGGTGCTTGTACACTTTCTTCAGATTTAAGGGCTACCGGAGTAGTAGTGGCTAGTACTAGTGCGACTGCATAAGATTTTAACATAGTTCAATTCCTTGTTGTTTTATTATTGTTTTATTGACGTTTTTTGCCGACATTATTCTGTCGGTTATGGTCCTACAAGCGAGAAGTATGCCAATGTTTAAAATTGAGTGGTATTTAGCAAGAAATATAAGTTGACGTGATGTTCAAAGTGGTTAATTTCCCTGTATGTTATATATGTCAGGGGGTATAGAGAGTCTCAATCTAGATGCTAGACTTTTGGATGACTTTTTGCAGTTCATGATTTTCTTTAAGTAAACGTTCAAATTTGACCGCGTTTAAGGGTTTACTGTAGAGGTAGCCTTGCAGCATTTCACATTTATCACGTCGTAAAATTGACAGTTGACTCTCATGTTCCACCCCTTCGGCAACCACTTTTAAGCCAAGGTTGTGGGCAATGGTAATAATGGCTTGTGTCATATGCCGGTCTTCGGTGCTCGTTGCAATATCGTCTATAAAGGCTTTATCAATTTTTAATGTATTGATAGGGAAACGTTTTAAATATGCAAGTGATGAATAGCCTGTTCCAAAGTCATCCAATGCTAAGTGTATGCCTCGCTCACGCAAGCGTTGCATCATTTTCAGAGCATTTTCAGGGTTCTGCATCAATGTGCCTTCAGTTATTTCACATTCTAAATGTAAGGCAGACAAGCCCGCTTTTTGTAAAATGCTCATAATACGTTCATCTAAATCTGGGATCTCAAACTGTCTGGCCGCGATATTCACAGCAACACGCCCAGTAAACAGACCGGCGTCAACCCAGCGTTTAGTGTCTTCACAAGCCTTTTTAAGAACAACCTCACCAATTTCAATAATTTGTCCGGTTTGTTCGGCTAAGGGAATAAATTGTGCGGGGCTAACCAAACCTTTTTCAGGGTGCTCGTAACGCACTAGGGCTTCCATACTGACTAACTTGCCGCTAGCGATATCTACTTTAGGTTGATAAAAAACAGTAAATAAATCTTCTTTTAAGCCATGTCTTATCAGGTTTTCTATTTGTAATTGACGCACTGCATGTTGGTTCATTTCACCGCTGAAGAATTGATACTTATTACCCCCAGCGTTTTTAGCGAAATACATCGCAGTGTCGGCATTTTTTAGCAGTTCTTGAGGGTTTCTGCCGTCTTCGGGATAGAAGACAATACCTAAACTAGCACCCAGTACAAATTCTTGTTTGTTAATGATAAAAGGTCTTGCCAAGCTATCTAATATGGTTTGTGCAAAGCGAGTGATGTGGTGAATATCAGTAGAGTTATCAATCAATATACTGAACTCATCACCACCTAATCGGTAACAGGTGGCTTGAGTTCCTGCCATTTTTTGTAGCCGCTTAGCAATTTGTTTGATCAACACATCGCCTGTTTGGTGGCCTAAGGAGTCGTTGATTTTCTTAAAATTATCCATATCTAAACATATCAATGCATGATGTGTCCCCCTACGTACAATATTGCTATGACTCGCTTGAAAGAAGGACCTGTTCGGCAAATCAGTTAAGGTGTCGGTATTCGATAATTTTAGCAACTCTTTTTCAATGATTTTACGAGACGTTATGTCTGAGAATACCCCGACATAGTGGCTTATTTTGCCATCCTCATCAGTTATGGCATCAACGTGCAGGTCCATCTCATACTTTTCTCCAGATGTATGACGGGATTCAACTTCCCCGAACCAATTGCCATTTTGTTGTAATGATTTTTTGACTTCTTCAGTGAAAACTCCGGGATATTGATGAAATGTTAAATAACTGGCTAAAGCTTGCTCACGAGTTTCACCCGTGTATTTACAATACGAATTGTTCACTGAGATAAACTTAAAAGAGGTGTCGGTAATAAATACACCATCCGATATAGTTTCGATGGAACGCTTAAATAATTTCAGTTGCTCCTCAGCTTCCTTGGAGTGGCTTATGTTTTTTAATGTGCCCGTCATTCTTTGCGGTTGATTGTTATTGTCTCTGGCTACCACCTTTCCTCGGTCAAGCACCCACAGCCATTCCCCTTGATATGTTTTAGCGCGATAAGTCGTTTCGTAATGTTCAGTTTTTTCGCCTAGGTGTTCATTTAAAGACTGTTGCACCCGTTGAATATCGTTAGGATGGATATTGGCTTCGTAGGAGCTGTTGACTCTAATATCATCTTGGGGAAAGTCTAAGGTCCCCCATGTGTTGGACCGAAATACTTGCCCTTGGTAAATATCCCAATCCCACAGTTCGTCGCCACTGCTCCAAAGGGTTAATTTTAATCGTTCTTCATTGTCCAGTATGGACTGACGTATCGTATTTCTAGAGCGGATCTGCTTGACTGAATATAGCAAAGTTAAAACACTCAATATTGCATATAAAATTAAGGCGTTTTGATTAAGCCACAATGGTGGGGCTATGTTGATCTGTAGTGATTTGGGTTCAGACCAATCGGCTAAAGGTGTTTTACTTTGCACCACAAATTCATAACTGCCAAAATCTAAATACGAAAACTGAGCACGTCTTAAGGATTCAGAATCTGTTTCGATCCATTTTTTGGATAAACCTAACAGCCTGTAGCGATATTTAACCGCTTCGGGATTAACTGGGTTTAGTTGTGCAAACTTAAGGCTTAACATTGTAGATTCATTTGGTAAATCAATACTACTAGACAAATTAATGGCCTTTAATAGTGGCGATTTATCAGAATGAACAGATATGGGTAGGTTAAATAGGCGTAGTTGGGTGATGGTGGGAGCTTTACTTGCTTGTAACGGGTTCTCAATCACCGTGTGCTTATTGGCAACAAGTGACAGCTTATCTGGATTGAACATTAACAAACCATCCGTGCCTCCAAAAAATATCTTGCCTGCTGTTGAAAGTAAACCAGAACCTTCATTCAGCTCATTGTATCCCAGCCTTGCAGACGCAATGTTTTGTAAAACCTCGCCTGTTTCAATTGCGATTTCATTTATCCCGCCGTATACGTGTGATATCCAAATACTATTATTAATTTTAATGGAATAGCAGATTTGATTGCTTGCTAAGCCGTTTTCATGATCAAGTTTTTTGGTCACACGGTATGATGATTTCTCTAGTTTGATCATGCCTTGTCTGGTGGTTGACAACCAATAACCATCATCGACTTCAATTACAGATGTAAAGTGCCTAACAGATGTTTCCAATTCTATGGTTAATGGCCTGACCATTTTACTGTCAAGGTTATACAGCACCATGCCTAAATTGGTACTGAGCCAAAGATTTTTATCAACGTCCACATAAAGTGGTTCAATGTAATTTATTTTATTGCCCGCTAAATCAATCTCACTGATTTGTAAGTTTTTTGGGTCAATCCAATTTACTATGCCATTGTCAGTGCGTATCCACATTCGCCCAAAAAAATGGCTTAACTTTTGAATATCTGTTCCAGGGAAAAGAGTTTTAACTAAGGTTAATTCAGTGTCACTCGATGACTTATAAATAAAAAGTCCGCCAGAGCTGGCGATCCAAATTTGATCTAACTCATCGACTTCTAAAGCCCATATATAGTGTTCAAATTGGCTCAGGAATGTTTTAAAAATATTGTTCCCAGGGTCAAGTTGGCTTAGTCCGTTGAACTGGGTGCCTATCCATATTTTGCCCTGGGTATCTTCAGATATTCCCCAAATTATGTTTCCAGACAGTCCTGTTGACTCAGACTGTTCAGACGGCCCAATAGGCGTGTTTTTAAAAAACTTTATTTGTGAGCCATCAGCATTATATCGATATAGTCCCCCTGCAAAGGTGCCTAACCAGATTGAATCGTTTGAGTCTTTATACAGACTTAAAATATGTGAGCTGTCTAAGCCAAAGTTGCTACTGTTCTGGGTATCATATGTGAGTAAAAGTTGGTGTTTAGGGCTTAAAACGCTTACCCCTGTTGTGGTTCCAAGCCAAGTATTACCATTATAATTTTGTAATATACTTCTTATCACGTTACCAATAATGGACGGGGTGCTTTGGGTATGTAGATGCTTAACGGATGTAAACTTGTCATCAACTATATAGGCGCCTATGTCAGTTCCAAGCCAATAGCTATCGTCTATTTTTTTAAAATCAAATAAGTAGTTAGCATGTATTTTAAGGTTCCATGGATTCGTTTTTTTTAAACTAAATAATGTATTAGAGGCATGTTCAAGAATAAAAATACCGTTCCCTAACGTGCCCAACCATGTTTTATCTTGTTCACTGAAAATCACTTTAATGTCTGCCGGTAGGCTTTCACCATTTACGTTGAAAGGGAGAAAAGAGTCAGCTATATCATCATAAAGATAAAGGTTTTCAGCAGTGGAAACTAATAATTGGCCATCTTGATTAAGGGCAAGAGTATAAATTTCATTACTGTTTAATTCACTATTATCTTTATTATAATTGGTAAAGTTATCTTTTAAGGGGTTGTATTTAGCCAGTCCATTTTGGGTGGCAACCCAAAGGTTTTTATTAAAGTCCAAAAGCAATTTTTTAGCTTTGTTATCTGGTAAGGAATGAATATCTTTTCTAGAATGCCTATAGTTTTTGAACTCATAGCCATCAAAACGGCTCACCCCCTCAAAAGTACTAAACCACATAAACCCGTTAGAGTCTTCTAGGCTATTGGTTACTGTGTTTTGTATTAAACCGTCAGACTTAGAATACTTAACAAAAACATTGTTTGCCCCATGTACGTAGTGAGCGGAAAAAAGTCCCAATACAAGAAACAATAAAAAACTGCGGAATGTTGATAAATGGGGAGTATGCACTTTTTATCCAATAATAGTGAACTAGCTAGTAATAATGAACTACCTAGCTGTTCTTAGTCTTAAATGGAGGCATCTCCGTATTGCACTTTTCTAAATATGCCTAATTTATAGAGCTGCTACAAGTATTAATCTTGTTAAAACGGGCGTTCTATTGATAATAGTGGTTGTTTGCTGTTTTTTTAGCTGTTTTACATCAATATTAAAAATATTGACTGTTTGTTTTAAAACTTTGAATATTGGTTATTACTTGGGTTTTGTATGAGATAGGGGCATGTTGCCCTGAGCTGTACAATATAGCTTCTCCAAAACCTTGTCGTGATACGAGTGAAATCAGGTAGGCTTTGAGCTCAGAAAAATCAATATCTAGGATCATTTGGATCATTTGAGAGCTGTATGTAAATGTTCTATCTTGATTGCCTATCGCCATCCACAACCTCTGACTTTTCATGCTTAGATTCGTGTCTTTTTCCCTTAATTGTTGCATCACACCTTTTTTGAGCGTATCCCATACAGAACGATATTGGTTAATATTTCCAACGATTTTCAGAAGAAATACATGGATTGCATCAATAAGGAACCCTGCGGGATGATGAGGTGACTGAATGTAAAAGCCTATACCAGGATGCTGATTGTAGGGTATGTAGCCACTACCGACTAAGTAACCCAGTTGTTGTTCGGTGCGTAGTTGATTAAAAAAAGGCGTGGCAATCAATTGTTCTGCTAAAATAGTGAGTGCCACAGTTTTGAGACCCTTGTCAGGCGCTTGAAAATAGATGACAACAGCCGGATCGTTATGTTGACACTCTACATGGTGGGACAGGACTTTACTGTGCCTAATATCAGCTACGCCTCTATGGATTTTGGCTGATATACCAAACCTCATTCTAAACTTTTTGATATCAGCACTGACTCTGTATGCGTCTTCTTTGTCCCAATCACCAAAAATTAGCCCTTCTAAATGAAATTGACTGAGTAATTTTTCCTGGGTTGATTTGATATCATCAAGGGTCACGTTTTGCATGACGTGCGCGATATCTGATGGCGCTTGATTTTGTTGTTGCATAAGCACTGATAGTTTTGAAAAAAGTTGGTTGATGGGTTTATTTAATAGTGCATTGCATAAGCTTTGATATTGTTTGGTTTTTACTTGGACGAAATCATGATAAAAACATTTATTATCAACAGCTTGAGTCAAAAGGTTAGTGCAAAACTCTAATTGATTGGCACTAAAACCATTGGTTTGCAGTGAAAAACCGCCTTGGTGGGGATAAAAATTAAAATGCATGCCAGCTAGATTAGCTTGATAATACTTATGATGTAGTTTTTCGTTTAACAATGCAATCCATAGTCTTTTGGTCGCAGCTACATAAATACCCTCATCTATGGCCTGGCAGTCAAACGTTAAAAAACAATCACCCTTTGGTTGATTAAACGTATCGTCTTGCCCATACCAAAACTCTAATCCATTCTCGCTAATAATTTGCTTAGGTAACACAAACTCAGGGGTAATAGGTTTCATTTTTTTACATGAGTGTAAAAATTGATTGGCTTTTGGCAGCATAAAATTTGATTGCCATTTTCCGCTTAAAAAATACTTCATGCGAAGGGGGGGGATGGGGTCAATACTATAAGGTGTATTGTACCATTTGGCTTTATGAGTGGTTTTGACAAAGGGATTAACGGTTTTTATGCGCATATTTTTGGGGTGAAAAAAAACTAACATTTTCAAGACTAGAACCACTGCTGGTTCGTCCAGAATATAATCGCCTGCAATTATATGGTGAGGGGGGTATTCGAACATTGCCTGACTATAATGAGATGCATCGTCAATTGCTTTGGCTTGGTCGGGAAAGTCCCATATAAGTTGATTTAGGGTGGCTAATTCTCTGATTCGCCACGTTTCAATATCGTTTTTTTTGATTAATTGTATATACGAAAAAAGTGCTGTTATTACTTCGTCGGCGTATTGAATCCCCTCATCTGTTAATTGAAGGTTTATGTTGAAATCTTTGAAAGTACTGCCTTCGATACCCCCACCAGCACTTAAGCTCGTCGCCCAATTCTTAAGCTTATAAAAATGTAATAAACCCCCTTCACCCTCATCACCTAACATATGACTTAGAACACTTAATGGTTTACTTCTGTAATGTGAATGTTGCTCAGGCAGTGCAAAAGTTAAAATCATTCTCTGGGCTTTTTGCAGAGGCAAAATATTAATCTGCACACCTAGGTCCTGCTCAAGATAAAGTGCCGGAAGCGTTTCTACAGGCAATGTATTATTTGATGGCCAATGGCTAAACTGGTGACGAATTGACTGTTCGCTGATAGACAGCTTTTGCTGGCTAACCAAACATAAACAGGCATTTTGAGGTTGATAAAAACACGCAAACATTTGTAACAATTTTTGTTTGAGTTGGAACGGGCTAAAAGGCTCAAATGT
>Ga0307492_10000774_pt1 | contig 13352 bp, 12 predicted proteins | sample SI3LmetaG_FD_202365 | JGI IMG/M metagenome (GOLD analysis project Ga0307492, IMG submission 202365) | Sea-ice brine microbial communities from Beaufort Sea near Barrow, Alaska, United States - SI3L | ecosystem: Environmental > Aquatic > Marine > Coastal | place: USA: Alaska | collected 2017-05-06
ATCGTCTCAATCAGTAAAGATTATTTTGCCAAGCGAGATAGCGGCAAAGAAATCACCTATAAAGCCGGTGATTGTGAAATACAGGGTAAATCTGAAAAAGGCATTTGGGACTGATTGAATCATCTCAATAATAATCCATTAAAAAGGGGCTTTTGAAAGCCCCTTTTTAATTTAGATGCATTGTGTGCTAATCCATGTAGCGTTTATGCTGGGTTTGGTGATCAATTCAAAAAATTGCGCAGAAAAGCAGGATATTATTCTGATGATTGAGCATATATTTTCCACCCTTAGGCAACCGTCTTAACTTTAATCAAATGCTGGACGGCTATCAGCTAACAACCGATCTAAATCTTTTTGTGCTTGTTTAGGGTTGAGTAAATCCCTTTGTTGCAACATCTCACATTCATCGTTGATCATCTGTTTAACTGTTACAGGGTAAAAGCGACAGTCTTCTGGGCGGTCATAGTATATATCACAGGTATACATGTTTTTTGTTGGCTCTGCTGGGTTTTTAGCTTCTCGCAAAAAAGGGCACAAAGATAACTGTTTACCACTTTGTGGTGAAAACCAAATCAAGCCCTTTTTAACATAGGCAGCGATATCTGGCTTAAACAGCTCCCACATATCGATGTCTTGATCTGATGCAGACAAATCACCATTGCTGTATTTAATACAGCATTTGCCACAAGAGTTGCAATCTTGCATTAGGCCAACATCATATTTAGTGTCATTATTTCCTGCGACTTGATTGTTTTTTCATACGTGCCGACTGCTCTGCTCTGTCGTTCTCGCGCTTTTCTTTACGATCTTTTTTATCCGGTGTTAAAGAGCCTGTTTTAAAACGCTCTTTTCTGTCGACTTTATCAGCGATTTTTTTAGCGGAAACTGCAGCCATTTCTATTACCTCTTGTTCAATCATTTGAGGAGTTTCGAGACTAATACGCCCAAGTTTACCAGACCGCAATTCATTGATTAATACTTCACATATTTTATGTAAGTTAACCCGGCCCCCTGACATTAATGCGCCACGACGAGCTGCTGCCAGCTCTAGAAACTCAATTTCGGTGTCAGGAATAGTTGTTAATTCAAAACGAGATTTGAGTAATTCTGGGTAGGCCTTAATCAAATAATCTGCGGCAAAAAAGCCCACATCATCATATTCCATTGCTGTATCTTTAATTGCACCTGTAGAGGCCAATCGATATCCGCTATTTGGGTTTTCTAATTTTGGCCATAATATGCCGGGGGTATCAAATAAGGTAATGCCATTTCCCAAACTAATCCGCTGTTGGGTTTTAGTGACCGCTGCTTCGTTACCCGTTTTAGCAATCACCCGATCCGCTAAAATATTAATCAGGGTCGACTTACCTACATTAGGAATACCCACGATCATGGTATGAATTGCTTTCACGCTCGCGTCTTTTTCCGGTAACATTTTCCGGCATAGCTCCAAGATTTGTTTCATCTTGGCGGGTTCTTCAGTGGTAGATGTGAACGTTTTAACTGATCTTTCACGCTCTAAAAACTCCTGCCATGCCTCTGTCACGTCTGGATCAGCGAGGTCAGTTTTACTCAATACTTTGATGCAGGGCTTATCTCCCCTTAACTGAGCAATCATCGGGTTTTCGCTGGAATATGGAATACGTGCGTCAAGCACTTCAATTAATACATCAACTTGCGGCAATGCTTCTTTTATTTCTTTTTGAGCTTTGTGCATATGCCCTGGATACCAATGAACTGCCATCTGATCTGCCTATTTAATTAATCTAAAATACGGTGTGAAATATTACTGTGAATATAAGCTTTAGTTGGCGTAATACATGATCAATTGAATAATCACCATAATCACTAACAATGGTAAAATCCAACGACCCAACTTACCCATTTGTTCGCCCGACATCCTGAACTTGGAACGTTCAATCAAGGGAACAATGACAATTAAAGCAATAAATAAAACGCCTAAAATAATGAATACTGTCATCTGTTACCTACTATTTATTTGCGACTGTTAGTCTTTCGTATACAAACTTAATGGTTAAGCCAAACCCATGGCATATTTCATCGCATTGTTTTTTATTGGGCCGGAATGATTTGCCAACTTCAAACCTATATTCCGCAACATTTTCAGTGGTATATTGTTATTACTAAATGTGGAATATAGCAAATCCATAGCACTCATCATTACTAGGTTATCTCTGCGACGAGCAATTTCATATTTTTTTAGCCAATTGCAGTAATGATTGGGCTGCAACACCGATGTGCGAGCTTCTGTAGTCAGCTCTTTATTGATTACGCTTAGTAAGGCAGCCACATCTTTAAAGCCTAAGTTAACGCCCTGCCCCGCTAACGGGTTAATGGTATGAGCCGCATCGCCAATCAGCACTGTGTTACCTTTAAAATATTGGTTTGCATGCATACGGGTCAACGGAAAAGCAGCCACATCGAGCACTTCAAAATCAATTAAGTCAGCTGGGAAATGTTGTAAAATATGCTGTTTAAGCTTTATCTTAGACAAACTTTTTAAATGTTTAATGTCTTGTGCGTTGTGATACCAAACCAGTGATGCAAAACCATCGTATAAAGGTAAAAATGCCATAGGCCCATTGGGAGTGAATTGTTGCCAGGTAATGTCTTGTTGCACAGCATCGGTTTTAATTTGAATGCCTAGAGCCTGCTGCGCATATTGCCAACCTTGCACACCTATGTTGGCAGCCTCGCGAACTGCTGAATTACCGCCATCAGCACCAATCAAAATTTTTGCGTGAATAATTTGGCCATTTTCTAGGGTTACTTGGGATACATCAGTAGATGTTATATTCGTAACTTTTAGGTTCTCATAAAAAATCACGTTTTGATGATCACTAATCGATGCATGTAAGCCCAATTGAACAAGTCGATTTTCAATAATGTGACCAAGATGAGGTTGCTCTATCGCCTTGCAATCAAAGTCAGTACGGCAAGAAGGCTTATCCCATACTGACAAACGCTTATAAGGGCAAAGTCGCATATTTTTAATATGTGACCATGCGCCTAAGTCTTGCAACAAGGCTTCAGAGGTTAAACTGATGGCAGAAACTCGCAAATCAGGTGCTTGTTTAGAATCAAATGGCAGCGGCGTTGAGGGCTCAATTATCGCCACCTTAAAGCCAAGCTTGGCCAAACCCAAAGCCATAGCCGAACCAACCATTCCACCGCCCACCACACAAAAATCAAACACAATTTCTTTCCTTTTTACTACACATCACTAGTTTAACAAAAAAAGTCGATGATTTACGCTAAAACATCTAAATACCGCCATCCTTAATATTGCCCAATACGGCGTTTATATTGAGATGACTAAAACACTATTTGCAACGGCAATGAAATGACCAAAGGCACAACACGTCCTCAGCCATGAGCCAAATATTCAAGCGACTTTTTCCTTGCCTAAAACAGTCGATGCAGGGCCAATGATCCATCGTCATAAACATCAGCATCAGTCACGGCTAACTGGCTAATTATTCTACAAAAATCTTGTTTACAAAGTATTTGCATTCTACCCTAGATGAAAGCTATTGATACAAATCACACAGAAGAGAACGTCATGAAAAAAATCGCTGTTTTGACATCGGGTGGTGATGCCCCAGGTATGAATGCTTGTATTCGTTCAATTGTACTCACAGCCGAACATTATGAACTTGAAGTGATTGGATATAAACATGGTTATAACGGCCTAATTGACCAAGAATTCAAACTGCTCTCTCCTTCCAATGTGACAAATATAATTCAGCGGGGCGGTACTATATTAAAAAGTGGTCGCTGTGAGGATTTTCATACTGAGGAAAGTGGCAGAGCCGCAGCCAATAACCTGCAAGACTTAAATATAGATGCATTGTTAGTGATTGGTGGTAATGGCTCTTTTCGTGGTGCTCATCATTTATGTAAATATTACAAAGGGCAAGTTATTGGCATACCTGGCACTATAGACAATGACATAAGCGGCACTGATGCCACTATAGGATATTATACTGCCATAGAAACAGCACTCGATTCGATTGATAAAGTGCGAGATACCGCTGATGCTTTTGAGCGCATATTTTTAATTGAAGTCATGGGCAGACATGCAGGGTTTATTGCTTTGAATGCCGCGGTAGCTTCTGCTGCCGATAGAGTCATCGTCCCTGAAAGTTGCCAGGATATTGACCTTGAAGTAGATAACATTATTGAACATCTGCATGCGGTATATAATCAGCGAGGTATTTCGAGTTACATCGTAGTAACTAGCGAAAACTTATTGCCTGGTGGTGTAATAACGCTGGCGAAAATGATCACTGACAAAACCCAAATTGAGTGTAGACCGGTTATCTTAGGACACGTTCAAAGAGGAGGATCACAGGTTAGCCAAGACAGAATTTTAGCTACTAAGTTGGGAGCTTATGCGATTGAGCAGGTATTAGAAGGACATAATAATATCATGGTGGGCGAACTCAATAATCAATTAATTACTCACCCTATTGAAGTAAGTTGGCAACAACAAAAGTCTCTTGATGAATATTTGTTAAAGATCCAACAACAATTATTTTGCCTCTTATAATTTAATCATCTCTTTAACCCGATCTCGATGACTTCGACTGACTTTAAGTTCCGTACCGTTGTTTAATATTAAGTGGTACTCGCCGCTAATATGACTGATCATCTTTTGTACAAATTTAATATTAACGATAGCTGAACGATGGGCACGAACGAATTTTTTGGGATCAAGATCTTTTTCTAACTCTTTCATCGTACGGCGCATAATATGCGTCTGATCAATTGCGTGTACACACATATAATCACCCGCTGCATCAACCCATTGAATATCATTTACTGCCACACGGGTAACCTCTGAACCATCTTTTATGGCTAAAATATCAGGGTAATGGTTAGTAGTAATAGGTTCACCATTGGCTAATTTTCGCAAAATATCTTCACAATCTTCACCGGTAAATTCAGCAACCAGCCTAGTAAGTTTTTGATTATTAGTATCTTGTTGTTTCTGCTCTAGGATCAACTGAACTTTATCAACTGCGTCTTTCAGACGTCTCTCATCCACTGGTTTTAATACGTAGTCTAAAGCGTGTACTTCAAAGGCTTTAATCGCATAAGAGTCAAAAGCAGTGACGAACACAATCAAAGGAATAGGTTGCTTTAATTCTTGTAGTTTATTGATGACTTGAAAACCATTCAATCCAGGCATCTGAATATCTAGAAATACCAAGTCAGGGCGCACCTGAGGAATGAGTATTACGGCCTCTAACCCATTTTTACACTCACCAACAATGTCAATATTGTCAAACTCAGCCAAACGTAACGACAATCCCTTACGGGCAAGTGGTTCGTCGTCAACTATAACAGTGCTAATTTTCAATGTTTTTGTCACTTGAGTTCTCGCTTATTTCGTAAGGTATACGAATATTAACTTTTATACCCGCTGGATAATTATGAGATATCACAAAAGAATGTTTATTGAGATATAAAGCTTCTAACCGGTCTTTTATATTTTGTAACCCTACCCCACCACTTTTACTGACAGGTAATTGCCCATTTTTAATTTCAGCACCAGGACCATTGTCACTGACGTTTAGCATCAAGTCGCGACCAAAAGTTTTTGCTGAAATGCTGATACATCCACCGACTTCCATTTTAGAGATGGCAAATTTTATCGAGTTTTCAATAATAGGCTGCAATATCAAACTGGGTACTAGAGCACGTTGGGTTTTTTTTTCTATATCCCACACTACCGTTAAACGATCCTCAAATCTAACCTCTTCAATCTCTAAATACAGCTCTAAGACTTGAATTTCTTGGATAAGAGGGACACGCTGAATCGGATCTTTTTCAAGTGAGTACCGTAAAAAATCACTTAAACGACTGACCATAGCCTCAGCTGTTTTGTTCTCTTTCATAAGAATAAGCGTTGAAATGGCATTAAGAGTATTAAAAAGAAAGTGTGGGTTCAACTGATATCTAAGCATTTTAATATGCGCCTGATGCGCCATAGAAGATGCTTTAAGCACATGTTGCTTTTCTCTGAGTAACATCTGATAGTTTTTGACACCAAAATAAGCGCCGGTCCAACATCCAATCATGATTAAAGAATTGATTGTATCCTTAAAATACCAGTACCATTCTTCAGGCCGATAGCCTTTTTTATATATTTCCCAGTTATTGACATTTTTAACCAAAGTCCAAATCAATGCCGTAAAATACAAACTAGCACCAACCAAAATGAGCATTTTAAGCGGTGTTAATGTTAATGCCTTACGATATATATATCGAAGTGGAATAGTCAGCAACCATCCTGCATAGGCATTAAGTACTATTACAAATAGCCATATACTGCGCATGTCTTGTAGAAATGAGCCGATATAATAAACGATGGCGAAACCACACCAACCTGCTGTATGCAGGGTCCAAAACAACCGCTCTCGGCTATCGACTAATTTTTCCCACTTAGGCACACATATTCCTGAATAATGGACAGAAAGCGATTATACAAAAAACAGACCAAGGAAACTCTCTATTGGTCTTAGATTAGCGGTGTTTTATCGCAACTGATTGAAGAATTAGCCGTTAGGTTAATAATTGATATTTAAACGTTTCAGCCAATGTACCCACCACCAAGCAGGCCCCACCAATAAAAATTGTAAATCTTTTAAGAAACTAGGTTTTTTACCTTCAATATTATGCCCTATGAATTGCAATATCCACATCACAACAAACAACGCCAGACTGAACTGCCAAACAGAAATATCTAGTGACTCTAGCAGAACAATTCCATATAAAGACAATACGGATAGTAGGGTCATAGCCGCGCCTATTGGACCAGACAAACGAAAGTAATAATACAAAGTGGGAATAACCAGAACATGCGCCCAAGTGACAGCAAAATAATCTAGGAAAGCTGGTGAAGGAATAGACCAGACAAGCGCTAGGGTGACAAAATATATTGAAGGTACTGCTATTGAATGGATAAGAATATTGGTTTTGTTTTTGTGACTTTCGCCATACTCATTTAACAGGAATTCTATTTGACGCATGTAAATCTCACCGGCATATTATTAACTCTAATTTAACAACTCTATCGGTTTGCAGCAATTAAAACCTGTCAAGTTGGCGATTATATTCAAGAATTACACTGTTGATAGCATTATACTTTGCAATAACTGATTAACTTCTTCTTTAGAAGTTTCGAACTTGACGCCGTAATACAGGCATACTTCATCAGACTTACTGTTCATAATAGTGCCCGTTAGGAAAACACTTTTATCTTTGGATGCAGCAAAATACATTTTCACTACTTGTCTAAGTTTTGGCTTAATCATACTTGCACCTTTATTAATACTCATTCGGCAACCATTTACTGATATATCTAGTACCAGAGAGTCGCAAATAGCGGAATCATTTTTAGCATCAAGCATACTGGTTGCGATACGCGTCTGTGCTCTAGGTTCAATACGTAAGTCATGGCTTTGTATAGTGAGAGGAAAGCTAGTAAAAATCAAATGACTTGGTTTCGTGGTTACTAATATGACTTTAACTTTGAAAGCAATGATTTCCCCGGTATCGTCCTCAAGGATATATCTAGCGACCATAGTCTTATCTTTAAAAATACCATCGCCCAATGCTCCCCACTTACCTTCATCGGGATATCTAAAAATCATACAACGTGTACCATCCATACCTACAAACTCGGTTCTCACCCTTTTCGTAGTAGTGGAAGTAGACAATTGTAAATCAAGGGGTCTGCCGGGCCGCATAAAACGGAGCTTTCTTAAATCTTCATTAGTCAGCCCAACTTTTTCCTGCAAAATTGCCATTTAATTAATAATCCTTGAAGACCTTTGTTGTTATCATTGGCTTACGCCTTGTAAGTAAAGTTAAATAAAGTTTTTAGAAACAACAACATATTACGGTATATTTACCAGTTCAGGCCATCAATATCGTTGTTTTACCAATAAATAGAGAAACATCATGCACACTCACTCCCCAGGTATTCATTACCAAGTTAACGTTTCATCTATTGCGGGGCATGTATTTGATGTCAGTTTACGCATTGAAAACCCTGATAAAAATGGGCAGGTCCTGACTTTACCAGCCTGGATACCAGGTAGTTATATGATCCGTGATTTTGCCAAAAACCTTGTCAAAATTAGTGCTAAGGATGATATGGGCACAGATATAAACATCCAAAAGATCGACAAACAGACTTGGCAAACACAAGCAGTTAGCACAACGTTGACCATTGAGTATCAAATTTATGCTTTCGACCTTTCGGTTAGAGGCGCCTATATCAATGATGAAATGGCATTTTTAAATGGTACCAATATATTTTTGGCGGTTGTTGGTCAAACAGATCAACCTTGCGGGTTAACGTTGCAAAAACCTTTACAACCAGAATTATCCCACTGGCAAGTTGCCACTACTATGTCAACTGAGATGCAAGATACACATGCTTTTGGGGAATACTTGGCTAATCACTACGAAGAGTTGATCGATCATCCAGTACTAATGGGTGTGTTTGATATTTTGCCATTTTCTGCCGCTGGTGTGGAGTTTGAACTAATACTTGCAGGTGGACATCAAGCCGATGTTCAACGCATAACAAAAGATTTAACCAAGGTGTGCCAGCACCATATTGATTTTTTTGTGGATACTCCTCCGGTTACACGTTATCAATTTATCACGCTGTTAACAGATAATGCTTTCGGTGGTTTAGAGCATATGAGCTCCACAGCATTAATGTACAGTAGAAATGATTTACCAAGCTTGTCTGATGCGGAAAAAATGACCGATGGATATCGCGTATTTCTAAGTTTGTGTAGTCATGAGTTTTTTCATACTTGGCATGTAAAGAGGATCAAACCTGAAGAGTTGTTTGGTGCAGCATTAGACAAAGAGCGATACACAGAACAATTATGGATTTATGAGGGTTTTACTAGCTACTACGACGATTTTAGTCTTTTAAGATGTGGTCTTATTACCCAAGCTGAATATTTAAAAGTAGTCGGCCAAAACCTCACTCGGTTACTCCGTAATAAAGGGCGATTTAAACAAACCATTACCGAGTCTAGTTTTGATGCTTGGACTAAGTTTTACAAACAAGATGAAAGTGCCGTTAATAACATTGTCAGTTATTACAATAAAGGTGCTGTATTAGCTATGTGTTTGGATTTACTGATAAAAAGTGAAAGTAATGGAAATTACAGTTTAGATGACGTGATGCGGAATTTGTGGGATCAGTACGGAAAACTTGCAATTCCTACCCCCGTAGACGTTATTCAGAATATTGTAAAAACACAGCTGAATTTAGACTTAAATGCTTTTTTCCAATCTGCATTATATTCCACCGAAGAGTTACCGTTCAATGAACTGCTAGAGAAGTTTGGCGTGACATGTCATTTTTCGCCTAGAGAAAATCTGGACGATAAGGGCGGTGAAATGACAACATCCCCTATTAAAATCGAATTTGGTGCACAAATAAAAACGCGAGAAACAGGTTTACAAATCATCCAAGTCACAGAGCAAACGGCAGCCTATGAGTCTGGATTACAAGTAGATGATGTGTTGATAGCTATCGATAAATGGGTGGTGAGTAAAGAAAATCTAATCACACAACTCAACTATTTATCTATTGGACAAACCGTACAACTTAGCGTTATACGTGATAAAAAGCTCAAACAACTGCCCCTCACAGCCACTGCGGCCCCTAACGACACTATAGCCTTAAAAGTAACCAATCAGGTGCTATGTAATATTTGGTTGGGTTAACTAACGATGACACCCGGTTTGATTTTGAACTCACCACTTTAATCACATTAGAGTGGTAAGTTCATACATCTAATCAGGTTATTGCAGCATGCTCTCAATAACCGTCTAAATATAATACCCTTGGTGAGTTGTTCAGTTTTTTTGCCTGTGGAGTTGTTCCCACATCCCATGAACGACACAACCATGAAAGAAACGGCCATCTTCTGGTAAGACATTGCATTTCGTTATAGTCGCGTTTCGACAGTCGCGGTATATGAGCGATTTAATGAACCGACTGAGCAAGGTGGTCGAGCAGGTCATTTGGTTTTAATGGAAGGCTTTCAATGAAAAGTTGATTGATATCATTTATGACCATGATAAAAAAGTGGTGCCTTTGGTCGCTGGATTTAACTAGGCCTATGATTTACGACCCATTCAGCACTCCCCATTAGACCTTCAAGATATAGCTTTCATAGCTCCCCCCTATCCACAAAAAGCGAAACCTGCGATGAAATCAAAGTTTGCTTTCAGATTTTAAAAACACTTTAATAATGAATCTAAAAGAAAGTTATAACTTCCCATACCTTCGTATCACCTCTTAGATTTTTTAATCAAATCAAATGGTCTTTAATAAATTTCTGGAAACGCAGCAACGGCTGCAAATAAACTTAAACACCGAGGAACTTAACCATGTTGAAAATAGTTAAAACTTCTATCGTTATCGCTTCTATCTCTTTATTTACTGCAGGCAACGCACAAGCTGACATAAACGAAGCATTACAAAACATCTGCACTATCGTTAAAGCAGATGACAAAGGTGAACTACGTAAAAAAATGAAACGTGTTCAGTCTAACTTTAGACTTAAACTTAAAGATTACTACACAGGTGTTTCATGTGGTGGTAATAGCCTTATTCGCACAGCTATGATTAACGACGCGGTTGAAACAGGCATCCTGATGATTAAAAAAATGCCAAAAGGTGATTTGAGTTCACCAGAACAGGATGGCAAAACAGTATTGGTATGGGCTTCTGAAAACGGTTTAGATGCATCACCTATCGTTGCTGCTCTTAACGACAGAATATAAAAGTTTAACCGGTCGCCGCGCCATTCGATTCGGCAACTGAGTTATTCACAAGTATTGTTCTTGAACGAACTTGGCTATGGCCACCGGAAAGTTCAACATGGTAGGTAGGTTATTCTAATTAAGTAACCTACCCTAAAAAGCGGCCTCTTCTGAGGCCGTTTTTTTATGTCTGAACACAAAAGCACAACACACAAAAGAAAAGGATTTTAACCACATAGGAAAACGAGTGCACCGAGGAAAAGGAAAAGGAAAAGGAAAAGGAAAAGAAAAATAATATTTATTATCTGTTCCTCGGTGCGCAACACTCGGAGCAGCAAAGCCTCTTTTTACTCAGTGGGGCAAAACGCTTTTAGAGAAACGCGAGGCTATTAAGATTGTCGCTGCTTTTTATACTTCATCATCCTCTATTTCGGCATTACCCAGCAAGTTTCCATCTAACTTTTTATTGCTCTGTACACCTAATTTTCGGAACTGCTCTACTTGTCTTACAAGGTTGCCTTTACCTGTAGACAGTTTGTTCATCGCGCCTTCGTAACTCTTTTGGCTGGATTCTATAGCTTTACCCACTTTATCCATATCAACCATGAAACCATGAAACTTGTCATATAACTTGGCAGCGTTATCAGCAATCTTCTGGGCATTTTGATTCTGATATTCGTATTGCCAAATATTGTTGATTGTACGCAGTGCCACCAGCAAATTCGTTGGGCTAACCAGCATAATATTGTTATCAAAAGCCAGTTTCATTAACTCAGGCGCTTGATCTGCTCCAAGCAAAAACGCAGACTCGATGGGGATAAACATCAACACATAATCTAAGGTACGAATACCTTTTAAATCCTGATAGTCTTTTTTACCGAGCTCTTTTATATGATTGCGCAGCGAGTTGACATGCTCTTTTAAATGCACAACACGTGCTAATTCATCGTCATGCTCATTAAAATAACGCTCGTAGGCAGCGAGCGATACTTTTGAGTCAATCACCACATCTTTGTCGTTAGGCAAATGCACGACCACATCAGGCTGAAAACTTTTTCCATGCTCATTTTTTAACGCAACTTGGGTATCAAACTCATGGCCTTCGCGTAATCCAGATTCTTTTAACACTCTTTCTAAGACTACCTCCCCCCAATTACCTTGAACTTTGTTATCACCTTTTAAGGCTTTGGTTAACGCTGCGGCATCGTGAGTTATCTGCTGGTTGAGCTCTTTTAAACCTAAAATTTCAGTTTTAAGGGATGCTCGTTCCTGCCCTTCTTTAACATATTGATCTGTGACTTGTTTTTTAAAGCCTTCAATCTGCTCTTTTAACGGTGACAAAATAGAATCCAAGCCGGCTTTACTGGATTGGCTAAACTTTTCATGTTTCTGTTCAAATATTTTGTTGGCAATATTCTCAAACTGTTCTTGTAAGCGTTTTTCGGCCACTTCTAGTAATTGTAATTTATCTTTACTGGCAATTTGCTCTTGTTCAAATCGGGCTGCTTGTGACTCGAGTTGGGTGCGTAATTCAGATGCAATCTTACTGCTTTGTTGATATTGCTGTTGCCAATAGTTTTTTTCTATTTCGAGTTCAGCAATCCTTTCTACTCTCTGAGTTAACTGCCCTAACTTATTTTGTGTATACATTTGCTCTTGTTGAGCTGAACGTTGCTCTGATGTTAACTCTTTTATCAGCAAATCTTGTTGTGCTAGTTGGTCTCTTAATTGAATTTCTTGTTGAGCCGCAAACAAACTATTGTATTCGATTGTCTGCTGCGCTCGCTTCTTGGCTCTGAAGCCAGCAATCAGGGCGCCAATTATGCATCCTAATAAAAATAGACCGACAAAAATAGCATTGGGTATTGTCAGTAAAGTAGCGGCGTTAAATTGACTCATAGTGAGGTATTTTACTCTTGTTGTAACATTTACCAATAAAAAAGGCGGTAAATCATCACTGTAATTTACCGCCGATATATGCAGAATAAGCTCTGTCTAAAAGAGGTTTATTTTTCCATTTCCGCTATTTTTATTTTCCAAATAGCAGGTCCTGTTTCATGTGCATTGGCTCCGGTGCTATCAACAGCCACGGTCACTGGCATATCCACTACATCAAATTCGTAGATAGCTTCCATGCCTAAATCTTCAAAAGCTACTACGCGCGCTTTTTTAATCGCTTTAGACACTAAATATGCAGCACCACCCACAGCCATTAAGTACACAGACTTGTGTTTGGCAATACTTGCCACCGTAGCAGGACCACGTTCAGCTTTTCCAATCATGCCACTGATGCCGGTTTGCTCTAACATCATGTCGGTAAATTTATCCATACGAGTCGCCGTTGTGGGCCCTGCCGGACCTACCGCTTCGTCACGCACCGCGTCTACTGGGCCAACGTAATAAATAAACTTATTATCGAAGTCCACGCCCTCTGGCAAACCTTCGCCATTGGCTAACATGGTTTGAATTCGTTTGTGGGCAGCATCTCGTCCCGTTAACATTTTGCCTGACAATAAAAC
>Ga0307492_10000775_pt1 | contig 13349 bp, 10 predicted proteins | sample SI3LmetaG_FD_202365 | JGI IMG/M metagenome (GOLD analysis project Ga0307492, IMG submission 202365) | Sea-ice brine microbial communities from Beaufort Sea near Barrow, Alaska, United States - SI3L | ecosystem: Environmental > Aquatic > Marine > Coastal | place: USA: Alaska | collected 2017-05-06
GAGTGCCTTGTGGACCAGGCAATACTTCGATTCTTTCCATATCTGCAGCATAAACGTCTAAGTTTCTTCCTTGCATGGAAACGGGTTGTTCATCGAGATAAAACGCAACGGACGGTTGTAATGCCTGCACTGAAGATACTGAGATATTGGTTTGTGTAGTGGCTGCACCTCGGATATAAATCTCATTTTGACCGGGGCCAGTGCCTTGGAAAACAACGTTCGGTAGAAATTCTACGTAATCACTAAAGCTTTCAATGCCAAGAACTTCTAACGCTTCACCGTTTAACGCAGAAACAGAAACAGGCACATCCTGTATTGATTCTGTTCTTTTAGTGGCGGTTACTTCAATAGTTTCAATTTGTGCTTTACTTTTTTTTGGGACAGACGTTGCATCTTGCCCATGTACAAGTTGGCTGGTGGCTAATGCTGTTAAAATTGCGCAGTTCAGTTTTGTTAGTTTCATGCGTGTATCTCTTTTAGTTATTATAATTGATGGCATTTCATTTTTAGATGCATTAGAAAGTCCTTTTTCCATGACATGGTTGTTAAAACATTAGTTGACCATTCCATGAGGATCTATCACAAACTTTTTTGCAGCACCTTGATCGAAAGCATGATACCCGTCAGGCGCTTCATCTAAGGATATAACCTGCACGTTTACGGCTTTGGCAATATCAATTTTGTCCCATAAAATAGCTTGCATCAGCTGGCGATGGTATTTCATTACCGGGCACTGTCCAGTGACAAAAGAATGTGACTTTGCCCAGCCAAGACCGAAATTCATGCTTAGCTGACCGGTTTTTGCTGCATCTGTTGCTGCACCTGGATCACCGGTAACATATAGTCCCGGGATACCAATGCCACCCGCGGCGCGGGTCACTTCCATCATAGTATTGAGTACTATTGCCGGTTGCTCCTTGTGGTGACTACAACCATGAGCATGAGCTTCAAACCCCACACAGTCGACCCCTGCATCTACTTCCGGTATACCAAGAATTTTCTCAAGCATATCGGGTACTGTCGCGTCTTGGCGTAAATCAATGGTTTCACAACCAAAGCTGCGCGCCTGGGCCAAACGGTCTGGATTCATATCGCCGACTATGACACAAGCCGCGCCTAGTAATTGTGCGGAGGCGGCAGCGGCTAATCCTACTGGACCAGCACCTGCCACATAAACTGTTGAACCTGGGCCAACACCAGCCGTCACTGCCCCATGGAAGCCGGTAGGGAAGATGTCTGATAACATGGTCAGGCCAGTTATTTTTTCTAAAGCTTGTTCTTTATCAGGAAATTTTAGTAGGTTAAAGTCAGCGTAAGGCACCATAACGTATTCGGATTGCCCACCCACCCAGCCACCCATATCGACATAACCAAAGGCCGCACCCGCCCTACCAGGATTAACGTTAAGACAAACACCTGTGTTGCCTTCACGGCAGTTTCTGCATCGTCCACAGGCGATATTAAAAGGTACAGAGACAATGTCACCCAGCTCAAGATATTCTACATCGCGGCCCATCTCTACAACCATACCGGTGATTTCATGGCCTAACACTAAACCTGGTTGGGCTGTGGTACGGCCCCTAACCATATGTTGATCGCTACCACAGATATTGGTTGTGACAACTTTTAAAATAACACCGTGATGGCAGGATCGGTTACCTATAGCGAGCTCTGGATAAGCAATATTTTGTATCTCAACGTTGCCTGGCCCAGTATATACCACGCCACGATTTGCATGATTTGAAGACATAACTGACTCTCTTTTTTGGTTGATGTTAAAATTTTGTTACTATAATTTAAGCCTTGTAAGGGGCCATGACATTTCCATTCAAGACCAAAAGATGTCTAAAAAAGACAGTGCAGGGATGTTTATTAAAAAATGGTAACGGGTTTTGTGCTCGGGCAAGTGAGCAAATAGGCCTGATAAGTAACATCATTTTCCATTATTCGTTAGGGTCATAAGTCAGTATTTACTAGGCCAGAACACCTGATGATGGATGTTCATTTTTGCCCGTTAACGAGAGTGGGTTGTTACGTGTAAGTGTTTTTTTGACGTTAAAATAGGTCTTAGCGTTAAGCTGTTAATGACAATTGCTTTGAATTTGGTGCAGACAAAGACCCTGCACCGGGGATTATTTTACAAACACCACGGTTTTTTTTCCATGTAAAAAGATTCGCTTTTCAATATGATATTGCACCGCCCTAGCCAGGGTTAAACATTCTATGTCACGTCCTGTGGCAGCTAAATCTTGCGGGTAGTAGCCATGATCAATGGTTTCGACTCCCTGACTAATAATGGGGCCTTCATCCAACTCATCACTCACGTAATGGGCTGTTGCGCCAACCAGCTTGATACCTTTTTCATAGGCCTGATGATAGGGTTTTGCACCTTTAAAACCTGGTAACAGTGAATGATGGATATTGATTGCCCAACCCGCTAGTTTTTGGCACATGTCGTTAGATAATATTTGCATGTACCTCGCAAGTACCACTAAATCAGTATCAAATTGTTGCACTATCTGCCATATCTGTGCTTCTTGTTGGGCTTTTGTGTCACTAGTAATAGGAAAATGGTAATACGGAATATTGTGCCAGGTTGCCAAGTCTTGACAATCAGGGTGATTGGAAATAATCGCTTGTATATCCAGAGCTAAACTGCCGATGCGCCAGCGATACAACAGATCGTTCAGGCAATGATCTTGTTTGGACACCATTATCACAACCTTGGGTTTATAAGACTTGGGTGATAATTGCCATTGCATGGAAAACTTTTCAGCTTGAGGACCAAAACCCGCAGTAAAGCTTTGGCGATCAAATTCAGTTTCACAATCGGGACGAAATTCAATACGAATAAAAAACTGACCTTTATCCGTATCATCAAAGGAATGAATTTCAGTGATATAAAATCCGTGCTGGTACAAATAACTAGTCACCACATCTACCGTGCCAGGTAGACTTGGACAACTGGCAGTAATGATCTGTGTTTGGGCACTTTGTGGTAGGCTGCTAGCAGACTGTGACATATTTGCTCCTTAAACCTAGGATCCGCAGTTGAACAGGCCCTGATGTGAGCCACAAAAAAAAGCTTATATTAATCATAATATTAACTATCAATTGTAGCGCTCAACTACAGTTTGTAGGTTGAGTATCTAGGTAAATAAAAAGGTGTTACAGAGTAACGCTGAGTCCATATTCTTTACTGCTTTGTTGCAGCCATAACCAGATGTAATCCGCAAAGCTGCGACGAATGATTAACTGGAAATTATACTCGCCTGTACGCCTTATATGGGCAGACGATTTAGCTAAGGCGGTGCCGATTACCTTATTGATTGGAAAACTATCCAAATGTAAATCATAACCTATGGATTTTTGTAAAAGCTGGAGACAATCTTTACCGCTTATCTCCAGCATAGTCTGGGCACCACTGATGTCAGATACTGCAAAATGTCCGGTAAGGGATTGTCTTAATTTGTCTTCTATTGCAGCCTCAGTGCCACCTTCAATGATGATCAACCACTCATCCGGAGAGAGCCACATAATTGTGGTTTCAGCGTTTTGTGCCGATGAACACGGCGCTAAGGGTAGATCTAGATCTAAGGCGTTTTTTACGCCCTTTAAAAAATCCGGATTATTAGCATCACCCCGTAAATTTAAATGACCGAGTAATTTTGCCTCACGCAAGATGACACCACCGTTGATTTTCAAGGCCGCTAAGCCCGCAAAATCTGCATGCTCTAAGGGGGATTCTACTCTGGCTGAATTAGACATTTTGACGTTCTCCTTTGGGGTCATAAAAAACCGAACTACAGATTTCAGCTTCCACTGTTGTGCCATCCGCTAAGGGCAAAAATACGGATTGTCCTTTGCGATCGATGCCGCCTTTTACTACAGCTAGGGCGAAAGAGTAGCCTAAACAGGCACTAAAATAACTGGAGGTAACATGTCCAACCATCGTCATTGGGATGGCTTGATCTTTTTCAAAAACAATTTGCGCGCCTTCGGGCAAGACACAGTTGGGATCTTTGGGTTTGAGTCCAACCATTTGTTTACGATCGCTGCGTTGGTTGTCTATGCGGGTCCAAGAACGTTTGCCTAGATAACTAAATTCTTTTGTCTTACCTACGACCCAATTCATATTGAGATCCTGAGGTGTCACTGAACCATCGGTATCTTGACCGATAATAATAAAACCTTTTTCGGCCCGTAATATGTGCATTGTCTCGGTACCATAAGGCGTAATATTGAATTCTTCACCTGCAGCTATGACCGCTTCCCAAGTGTGCAGACCATAATTAGCTTGTACATTGATCTCAAAGGATAATTCACCGGTGAAGGAAATTCGGAATATTCTCGCCTTTACCCCGGCAACCTCTGCGGGGATCCACCCCATGTAGGGGAAGGCCTCATTGCTGACATCGGCCGAGGTGATTTTTTCTAAGACCTTACGGCTGTTAGGGCCAGATATGGTCATGGTCGCCCAATGATCCGTAACGGTACTAAAATACACTTCCAGCTCAGGCCATTCAGTTTGGTGCCATAGTTCTAACCAGGCTAATACTCCCGGGGCTCCACCTGTGGTCGTAGTCATCAGAAAACGGGTGTCGTCGATGCACGAAGTCACGCCATCATCAAACACCATGCCATCTTCTTTACACATTACGCCATAACGACATTTGCCAACCGCCAGTTTACTCCAAGGATTCGTATATACACGGTTTAAAAATTCTCTGGCGTCCTTGCCTTGAATGTCTATTTTACCCAAAGTGGAGGCGTCCAAAATGCCTACGCTATTGCGAGTCGCTAAACATTCTCGGCTCAGTGTTTGTTGCATGGTTTCGCCAGGATGAGGGAAGTACCATGGACGTTTCCATTGACCCACATCTTCAAATTCAGCCCCCCGGGCTAAATGCCAACTATGCATGGCAGTAAATCGAGCCGGGTCAAATAATTGTTTTACATCACTGCCCGCCAAGGCTCCAAAGGTAACAGGCGTATACATGGGACGGAAAATGGTAGTACCGGTTTCAGGTATCGTTTTACCCAGGGATTTGGCAGTGATCGCCATACCGTTGATATTGCCTAGCTTGCCTTGATCGGTTCCAAAGCCTAAAGCGGTGTAACGTTTTACGTGCTCTATAGATTCAAAGCCTTCGCGATTGGCCATCTCTATCCCGGCAGCGGTGACATCGTTTTGATAATCGACGAACTGTTTAGGGGCGCGACTGGTGGGTTTAAAGTGGGGTATATGAAATAGCGCCATGGGTGCAGATTCAGAAAATTTATCTACTTCAGGTGTTACGTTAAGGTTATCCCCCTGGTTTTTACCCGCTTCTTGTGCCGCTATTGCGCCGCAGCTAAAACCGTCTTTCAATACATCAGATAGTTTATAGACACCCTGTAAACCACCACATACATGTTGTGCCTGCACCGTTTCTCCAGGTACAAAACCCTGGACGTCGTCACGCCAAACGGGCCTGCTGCCGGTATGGGAAGATAAATGGATCACCGGACTCCAGCCACCAGAACTGGCGACGGTATCGCAAACATAACTAACTGTTGCGCCGACTACTTTCTCAGCGGTGTCGTTTAGTTTTGCAACCTCCACGGATTTAACCCGTTTACTGCCCTTAACGTCGATAATGGCATGGCCAAATACAATATTTATCCCACGCTGCAATGCCTTTTTAACCATGTCGCCATCGGAGCTAGCACGGGTATCAACAATCAATGTGACCTTTCTGCCGGCGTCATGCCAATCTAAGGCGGCTTTGTAGGCATAGTCATTGGTAGTCATTAGGGCTAAGGTTTTGCCGGGTACGACAGCATATCGATTGATATAGGTGGAGACTGCCGAGGCTAACATACAACCAGGCACATCGTTATTGCCGTACACTAAAGGTCGCTCGTGAGCGCCTGTGGCTAAAATAACTTGTTTGGCTCGCACTTTATGTAAACGTTGGCGGGTGTCGTTATGATTCAGTTCGCCTAAATGATCGCTTCGGCGTTCATTTACGCCAATATAATTATGATCAAAATAGCCAAATACGGTACTTCTGGGTAGCAATATGACATTCTTATTTTTCGCTAATTCACTTACAGTGGTGTCTACCCATACTTGCGCTGCTTGGCGGTTTAGTAACTCTCTGGTACACAACAAACTGCCACCCAATTCATTTTGTTCGTCAGCAATAATAACCCGTGCGCCAGCGCGGGCGGCTGACAACGCAGCTGACAAACCTGCCGGGCCTGCACCTACTATCATTACGTCACAATGGTGATGCAACTTATCATAACTATCTGGATCCGGTAATTGAGGGCTACAACCTAGGCCTGCACCTTTACGAATAATTTTTTCATATGACATCCACATGGATTGGGGAAACATAAACGTTTTATAATAAAAACCTGGTGGCATTGCTGCACCACCTACTTTACCTACAGCCCCCATCAAATCGAAATCCACGTTCGGCCAACCATTGGTTGAGTGGCACTCTAGGTTTTCATACAACTCAGTTTGTGTCGCCCGGGGATTAGGGACGGTGGTGGCTTGAGTTGAGCCCACTTGGAAAATAGCGTTTGGCTCTTGGGCATCAGCCGTGACGATACCCCGGGGGCGACTATATTTAAAACTTCTGCCGACCACATCTACACCGTTAGCTAATAACGCGGAGGCTAGGGTGTCACCCTCAAAACCTTGATAGGTTTTGTTATTAAAAGTGAAAACTAAGGTTTTATGCCGATTGATACGGCCACCATTATCAACACGGTTTATTTGTTTCATTTTGTATCCTCAGCAATGATACTGGGCTGTAAGCCCATCTTGTAGGTTTCCATGATCTGGTACGTTACCGTATGCCGCGTCATATTAAAAAACTTGCGACAACCGTGGCTATGAGCCCACATTTCATGATGTAGACCACGAGGATTTTTTCGGAAGAACAAGTAACTCGCCCACTGTTCATCGCTGAGTTCCTCAGGCGCTGTAGGACGTACAATGTGTGCTTCGCCCACAACGTTAAACTCTTCTTCTTCACGATATTCTTCGCAATAGGGACAATGGATATGTAACATGCTTATAACTCCCGTACTTAGTGCGCAACACCGGCAGCGCCGTGTTCGTCAATTAATTTACCCGAGGTGAAACGGTCAATGTTAAAGGCTTTGGCCAGAGGGTGAGGCTCGTCTTTAGCAACGGTATGGGCAAATACCTGTCCCGAGCCTGGTGTGGCTTTAAATCCACCGGTCCCCCAACCACAATTAAAATACAGTCCATTAATATGGGTTTTAGAGATGATTGGGCAAGCATCGGGACAGGTATCAACCACCCCTCCCCAAGCACGATTTAGCCTGACCCGACTGAATATGGGGAACATTTCAATAATTGCCGCAATTGTATGCTCCACAACATTGAATGAGCCCCGTTGACCATAACCTAGGTAGCTGTCGATACCTGCGCCAATAACAAGGTCGCCTTTGTCTGATTGGCTGAGATAACCATGCACATGATTAGACATCACTACCGTGTCGAGTATGGGTTTAATGGGTTCAGATACCATGGCTTGCAGAGGGTGAGACTCTAAAGGTAAATCTATGCCCACCATTTTGGCTAAGGTACTAGAATTACCGGCTGCGACGCAGGCAACTTTATTCGCAGAAATAAACCCACGATTGGTTTCTACGCCACATACCGCGCCTTCTTTACGACGAATACCGGTTACTTCAGTTTGTTGCAATAAATCGACGCCTAAGGCGTCGGCAGCACGAGCAAAACCCCATGCAACTGCATCATGTCGTGCCGTGCCGCCGCGGGCTTGCCAAGATGCCCCCATAACAGGATAGCGCGCGTTTTTGGAACAATCCAGAATGGGCACTTTCGCTTGTACTTGAGCGTTATTGAGTACTTGTGAATCAATACCATTGAGGCGATTGGCATTGACCCGCCGCTCTATGTCACGCATATCTTGCAAACTATGGCCGAGATTCAAGACTCCCCGTTGGCTAAACATGAGGTTATAATTGAGCTCTTGGGCCAAACCTTCCCATAATTTTAACGAATGTTCGTACAAGTGGGCGGCTTCGTCCCATAAATAATTGGAACGCACAATAGTGGTATTTCGCGCCGTATTCCCACCGCCAAGGTAGCCTTTTTCAACCACAGCAATATTGGTTAAACCATGCTCTTTTGCCATGTAATAGGCAGTCGCCAAACCATGACCACCGCCACCCACTATCACCACATCATAATGTTTTTTAGGCGCGGGATTACGCCACACGCGTTGCCAGTTTTCGTGATGACTCATGGAATGTTTTAACAGTCCGAACCCAGAGTATTTTTGCATGGTTCTACCTTATTCTTAATTTCGCGGTCAATATTTATGTGTTTATCAAATCCAATTATTTGGTTGAGGTCTATTGATTAGCTATAAACCGGATTCGCGTCACACAAGGCCAAGACTTTATTGCGCACTGAGTTGATGGTCGCTTCATTGTGTATGTCATCCAAAACATCGCAGATCCAGTGAGTCAATTCACACACGTCCTCAACACCAAAGCCTCTGCTGGTCACCGCAGGTGTGCCAATACGTAAACCACTGGTGACAAAGGGTGATTGAGGGTCGTTGGGTACAGAGTTTTTGTTTACTGTAATATTTGCCCGGCCCAAGGCCGCATCGGCGTCTTTACCTGTGATCCCTTTATTGATGAGATCTAACAAAAACAGGTGATTGTCGGTTCCACCAGATACGACGTTATAGCTGCGCTGCTTAAAAATTGCGGCCATAGCACGGGCGTTATCGATAACCTGTTGTTGATAGACAACAAAGTCCTCTTGCATGGCTTCTTTAAAGGAAATAGCTTTGGCTGCGATCACATGCATCAAGGGGCCACCCTGGCCACCAGGGAAAACGGCTGAATTGAGTTTTTTCTCTAAGGTGGCGTTTTCTTTGGCCAATATCAATCCACCACGAGGTCCACGCAAGGTTTTATGGGTAGTTGTAGTAACAACATCGGCAATAGGCACAGGATTAGGATAAAGCCCGGCGGCAACCAAACCTGCTACATGGGCCATATCGACAAAGAGCCAAGCGCCAATACTGTCGGCGATATCACGAAAGCGTTGCCAGTCAACGACGCGTGAGTAGGCCGAAAAACCGGCAATGATCATTTTCGGTTTGTGCTCTTGTGCTAGTCTTTCAACTTGTTGATAGTTAATTTCACCAGTACTTTCATCCAGACCATATTGTATAGCATTGTAGATTTTTCCCGAAAAACTTACTTTTGAGCCATGAGTTAAATGGCCTCCATGGGCTAGACTCATGCCCAACACAGTATCACCCGGTTGTAGTAGCGCCATAAACACCGCGGCATTCGCTTGGGAGCCTGAATGAGGTTGGACATTGGCATAATCTGCAGAAAATAACGTTTTGGCGCGGTCGATGGCTACTTGTTCGACTATGTCGACATGTTCACAGCCACCATAATAACGTTTTCCTGGATAACCTTCAGCGTATTTATTGGTCAACTGAGTGCCCTGTGCTTGCATTACACGGGCACTGGTATAATTCTCTGAAGCAATCAGTTCTACATGATCCTGTTGTCGTTTATCTTCACTAAGGATTGCTTGCCATATTGGTTCATCAAAACCTGCTATTTGATCATTTTTGTAAAACATTGTGACATCTCCAGTGCCCGACAAAAGGCCCAGTTTTATGTGTGTAAAGCGTATAAAAGCAAGTTAAACTTGATATCAATGGTCTTGCTGTTGTCTGCTTCGAATACTTCGCTTGGCATACAATGGCCTGACCCTTTGATCAGAATAATATCCCTCGTTCGCCTAACCAATAGTTCTGCTAACGCCACACTTGCGACTATTAGCGACATGTTTTTCTGCTTAGAAATGTCGCTAAATAATCAGAAAAATTCTAACAAACAGTGATTTATAATGTGGGTCAAGACCCTATACCCAAATCCATTGGCGTTGCTGCTAGGCTTAATATTCGATAGACACATCGCCCTGGGGAATGCTGCAGCAGCTAAGAATATACCCTTCTGCTTCATCATCTTCGGTGATCCCTCCGTTGTGTGACATTTCTACCTTGCCAGTGGTTTTTTTAACAATACAGGTTCCGCACATCCCCATTCCACATCCTTTGGGTATGTGTAAACCTAGTAGTGCGGCCGCGGCATGCACCGTTTGTCCGGGTTGGATCTTCACCGATTTACCACTATTACTAAATTCTATTTGTAGTAGGTCCTGATTATCAATCTCTAGATTGGCATTATCATCAGCTTGTTGTTCGGCATCTAATAGGACTTCTTCTGGCGGAGCACTAAAACTTTCCTCATGGTAATTAGTCATGTCAAAACCAGCGGCTATGAGTATATTTTTTACTGCGTTCATATAAGGAGGGGGTCCGCAACAAAATACGGTTCGTTGCATGAAATCAGGGGCAATAATATCGAGTTTTTTGCGATCAAAAAAACCTGTGTAACCGCTCCAGCTTTCACCGTTTTCAACATATTCACAAATTAAATTCAGCTTAAAATTATCAATCCGCGTATCAATGAGTTCGAGTTCACGGCGATAGATGATGTCTTTGGGCGTTCGTGCGCTGTGCACAAAGATCATGTCAACGTTAGTATTGGTGTCATACCACCATCTCACCATCGACATTACCGGGGTAATACCCACACCACCGGAGAGCAGTAATACTTTGTCGTCGAAAATGTCAATGCAGTTAAAACGGCCCACGGGGCCATGTACCGCCAACAAATCTCCGGGCTTTAAATTATCATGCATCCAGTTCGATACTTGGCCATCTAGGATGCGTTTAATGGTCACCGAAAAGCTATAAGGCACAGACGGAGAGGACGATATGGTGTAACTACGCAGGACCTGCTGGCCATTAATTTCCAGTTCAAAGGTGACAAATTGACCTGGTTTAAAAAAATGCATGACCGGGGTGGTCGCATTAAAGCAAAAGGTATAAACGTCGGCCGTTTCATAGATAACTTTTACGCATTGAATTTCATGCCGGCCATTAGCCCAAGTCTGTGTATTAACTTCGGTAAAAGAGTTATCGCTCATAAAAATTGAGTTCCGATCATAAGCTTAATTGTGCATAGAATATCGTACAGTAAGCCTTCGCCTACTTCGCCAAAAACGACATAACTGTAACCAATATCACCAAAGTTGCAAAAAGGAATAAATCCAATTAAATCCAATTAAATCCAATACAGTAACAATGCAGTTTAATTATGACTAAATGTCGGTATTAGAGTGTGATTTTGTCGTTTATAGAGAAGTTGAGTTAACAAGAGGACTGCAAAATCAACAGAATAATTTAATGGGCTCATGCCAATTATGCAAAGGTCAAGTAATATCACGATGTACAGTTATAATCATAAGCTAAACGGCTTTTCTATACCGGTAATAGGGACATACCATGACTGATCGACATATCAAGCTTGATTCGCTTTTACCTGTATCGTGCAGTGAGCAAGTGTCTGAATATTTAAACTCTCACCCAGTCGGTTTTTCTTTGCCTCGGAAGTTTTACACCGACCAACATTATTTTGATCTTGAAATGGAACAAATCTTTCAAAAAGAATGGCTTTTTGTCGGTCTAACCTGTGAAATCCCAGCTAAAGGTAATTTTATTACACTTCAGATTGGTAGCAGTCCGATTACGATAGTTAGAGGTGATCAGGGTCAGATCAGGGCGTTTCATAATGTTTGTCGCCATCGTGGCTCGAAGTTGTGTTTGGCAAAACAGGGTAAAGTGGCCAAACTGGTGTGCTCCTATCATCAATGGACCTATGAGCTGGATGGTAATTTGCTTTATGCGGGCACAAATATGGGCAGTGATTTTGATAAATCAAAATTTTCATTACACCCCATTAATTGTCGAACCGCCGGGGGATATATGTATGTTTCCCTTAGTGATAATCCGACTAACATAGACGCCTATTTCGACGATCTGCAACGCTATCTTGAACCCTATGATCTTGACAATGCGAAAGTGGCTGTGCAAAGCACTATAGTTGAAGAGGCTAACTGGAAATTGGTGATTGAGAATAACCGAGAGTGTTACCATTGTGATGGTTCACATCCCGAGTTATTAACTAGCCTGTTGGAGTGGGATGACACCGAAGATCCTCGTGCCAGTGATGAATTTAGGGCTCTGGTGGCCAGTAAACAAGCCATTTGGGAAGCCGAAGGCATTCCTTATAAACATGTTTCCCACGGTCACGGTCTGCGTAATCGTATCGTACGTATGCCACTTAAAGATGGCACCGTAGCCATGACTCAAGATGGTCGTGCAGCCTGTAGTAAATTGATGGGGCGGATTAAAAATCCAGATTTGGGCTCTATGCGTATTTTACATTTACCTAACTCCTGGTGCCACGCGCAAGGTGATCATATTGTCGTCTTTGAGGTAAGACCCTTAGGGCCTCAGCTGACGGAGGTCATCACCAAATGGGTGGTCAATAAAGAGGCGGTTGAAGGTGTTGACTATAATATTGATAGGCTGACTTATGTGTGGAATGCAACAAACAGCCAAGACCGTAATTTGGTGGAAAACAATCAGCGTGGCGTTAACTCTATCGCTTATCAGCCGGGGCCCTATTCAGAAACCTATGAGTTTGGTGTGATCAATTTTATTGATTGGTTTAGTCACTCCATGCAAAAAAATATTGCGGCTAACGGTCCCCAATAAAGAACACGGCTATGGGCGTCAGTCGATTAACCCTGACGCTTTTAGACGGGGCGAATGACTGAGAAATAGTTAAGGTATTGATATTTGTTTTATCGCACATTAGGGTACTTATTAAAGTGGATTGATATACGATGGCTGCTTAGGTGGGCGCAGAATAATCGCTTAACTGAGTGACGGCTATATTGACCCGCTGATGAATCTGTGGATTATCTAGCGCCACCAATGCAATTAGTTGCAAACGCATACTGGGTGCCCAAAAACGTTGGATATGTTTGGCTATCTCGCTGATGCACTCAAGCTGCTCTCTACCATGTGATAGGTTGAGGGCAATTTGGTTGGCCATTTCAATCAAATGTGAGGTACTGGAATGTGACATTGGATATTCCCTTTGACTATGTTAGATGACGAATATTAGCTGTAATGAGTCTGTCTACCGCTTCGGGCAAAACCTACTAGGGTTAAATCTATTTGTTTGGCCACCTCAATAGCTAAGGTAGTGGGAGCCGATACCGCCACTAGATATCTCATACCCACACGACTCGCTTTACTCACCATCTCATAGCTGGCCCGACTAGAAATTAAGGCAAAACCCTGATTTAGCTTCAAGATGTCGAGCTTGTTCTTCGGCTG
>Ga0307492_10000776_pt1 | contig 13348 bp, 17 predicted proteins | sample SI3LmetaG_FD_202365 | JGI IMG/M metagenome (GOLD analysis project Ga0307492, IMG submission 202365) | Sea-ice brine microbial communities from Beaufort Sea near Barrow, Alaska, United States - SI3L | ecosystem: Environmental > Aquatic > Marine > Coastal | place: USA: Alaska | collected 2017-05-06
AAAAATAATTAGTTTTAAAAATCGTTTGAGAAGCAGTGGATAGTTTTTTAAGCAGCTAATGCTACGCAATGTGGTGATGTAAATTGATAAACAGTTCACCTATGATGCAGCCCCGACTTGAACAGCTTATGCCTAGAGCCAGATTGAGACGGCGTAGAGGAACTTATTAATGAGTAGCATCTACCTGTATCAGATAAAACCCCTCGCAGCACCAGGGTAACGGAAATGCAAATGGACTGGTTTAAAGACCTAAAGTACAAGCCAAGAACACTTTTACAAGGCAGCTACTTACAAAAGGTCTTGGTCAGCCTGTCTACAACAATTCTGGAGCACCGTTTGGCTCTAACAAAATCAGGGTTAATAAGCGCCTGTCATGGACAGAGGCACTAGAGGCTAAGTATGGCACTAACCTTATGGCTGAGGAAGGTATAGAGCGCACTAATGGGCGGCCAATCGTGGGCAACATTGAATGTCAAAATGCAGACTCGAGAAGAAATAACGCACCTATTATTCAGAGAAAGGCGAATAATGCCAGTGATGCTATGGACGGGCTCTTAACGCAAGCTCAACAGCCAAGAGCAAGGGTAAGAGGTTGCAGGCATCAAGGCGGTAGGTATCAATTAAACAGGCATGAAAAAGGGGCGCAACAAAGTTAATTAAAATACTTATATCATCTAGTCATAACGCTAAAGGAATACTAATGGCAGAATCACCAGAATTAGTACAGCCTATGTTAGGCATAGTAAATGCTTCAACTGATACCGTCCAAGGTCAAATAAAGGGGCGGGGTCAAGTCAAGGCAGCGACTACATAACGTCAGCTTGAAAAAGCGGTGAACAGTTTGCTCAGACGCGAGGTTTTCTTAATACGTCAAGGGCTGGCAAGGCAAGTCAGGCTGACGCTATTAAGGTGGCAATGCCTATTGCTACAGCTAATGAGAAAATGTATGGCGCTTAGAATTTAACCAACCAAAGCATTCAAAATAAATGCTTTGAAACAAAGAAAAACTTTAATAATCATGCCGTAGGTTTTCAGTCCAACCGCAACAATGGAGCTGGTAAGTGATTAGAAGCGCTACCGCGTCTGACACTTATTCATATCGATACGCGAACTAATGGAGCTGCAAGATGGTGAAAGGTGAAGCCATAAAATAAGAGTGGTTTGCGAATCAATAATGTAAAACAGTAAGGCACAAAAAACCCCAAGCATCAGATGCTTAGGGCTAATAAGTGGCGGTAGTAGTCCATCAGCAACAAAATTCTATTTTGGTGAGTTTAATGGGGATGGTTTAACGGATTATATCAACCATAATACTAATGTTAACAGTGGGAATTTTAAAACATATTTAGCTCAAGGTGATGGCTCTTTTTCTGTTGGAGCAATAAAGAACGGAAGTGGTTCAACTGCGACAAAATACTATTTTGACGATTATAATGGTGACGGTCTGACAGATTATCTCTACCACAACACCACAGCTAATGGTGGCAAGTTCAAAGCATATCTGGCTCGAGGTGACGGTTCTTTATAATTACTTTAGGTATTATGACTCGACACTAGGCAGGTTCATCACTTCTGATCCGATTGGATTAGCTGGGGGGAGTCCGTTAATGTACGCTGACCCTCAAGGGCTTGCATATAGTCCTCAAGGAGAGCACGGGGTATCTCGTGAAGATGCGATGCGTTTACCTGAAGGCCAAGATTCTTGCGGATGTTTTGTAAAAGCATTCTTAGGTTGGGATGATGCAGTAATAGGAGGAGCTTCGGCTACAATCCGCGCAGCAACTGGTCCATATGCCACAAAATTTAGAACAGGTGCTGGAGGCGGTGGAAAATCGGGTAAAGCAACAAGTTGGTTCAGCGAGAAAGTGATGGAACAAAACCAAAAAAGTGGTAAGAAAACTCGTGCTACGAGAGCTGCTCGTACTGCTGGTCGAATTGCATCTAGAGCAAGCTTGGTTGCAGGTGCAGGCTTACTTATTTATGACGCATCGGTTTTTCAATCTTGTATTGAAGAGTGTGATGACAAGGAGTGCAAATAATTGGCAGTCAATAGAGACAATTATCAGCTTTCAGATATAAAGAAAATTATTTTAAATCATATAAACTCTTCTAAGTCAGAACTACATCCTGACACTAGAATTGGCGAAGATTTATGCATTATAGGTGATGATGCAATAGAGCTTCTGGATGATTATGGAAAACAGTTTAGTGTTGACTTGTCGGGGCTTGATTTTAGTGATTACTTTCCTGATGAAGCAACTTCTGAAATGAATTATTACATGAGTTCGCATAGCAAAAATAAAATCTCTCGAATACTTGGGCTTGTCGATGGCTGGTTTTGGGAAATACTAGCAAAGAAAAAAAGTATATAAAACGCTAACAATAAAAGACTTATTTCATGGTGCTAGGAAGGGGTCCCTTCAGTGAGGTAATTTGAATGAAACAGTGACGGTGGGATTATTTTTCAACCACTTTTTGTTAAATTAATAAGCATCCGCAAACCACCTAATTGATGATGATAGTTTGTAACACTTTTGTTGATTAGGTTGAGTTATAACTAAGGCTATTACGCACTATATAAGTTTCAATAAAAACTTACTGTGACAGCCGTTTACCCCTATTTGTGGGTGACCATTTATCATGTTTTACTACCTTCAAATGCACATATGGAGGCTTATCATGTTTATTAGTTGTACCCCTGTTCCACCTGATTTCATTGTGATGAATCACTGGAACATCATTATTCTTGAATTTGATAATGGCGAAGTACTAGAGAAGTTTTTAGGTATCGATACATCAACAGATCGCTACCGAATCAGTTCACATGTCTTAGCGTATGATGAAGAGAGTGGTACTGGACAGACTCTCTCTGGCTCACGTTATTGGTTTATAGATAAACCAGGCAAGCTTCATCCAGATGCACAACAAGTCTATGAGCAAATAGAGTCTCAATTTAATGCCCAAGCATCACTGAAGTTCCCTCGTATTTTTGACGCATGATTATGAGTAACGCACTCGAAGTGAAATGTTACCTGAGATGTCCGATATTTCGGAGTGGCTTAGACGAGCAAGATTAAATGAATATTTTGCCACGTCTGACTTGCATTATCCACAATACATCAATGCTCTGACCATTCCAGATAACACGGACATCATTGTATTAGCTGGTGACTTGGAACACCCTAAGCTCATCTTTGACTGCTTTGCAAAGCCAGGTAGGCCCATCATTTGCGTAGCTGGAAACCATGACTTTTATAAAAAAGAAATCACAGATGGAGTGATAGAGCTAAAGGCTATTGCAGCCAATTACCTTGATGTCTTTGTGCTTGAGAATGAAAGCATTGAAATAAAAGGTGTATGTTTTATTGGTAGCACTTTCTGGGCAAGTTATGGTGACTTGCATCCTAGACTCGTTGCTGAATCGTTATTTTATATGCATGATTCATCAGCAATAAAAGCAAATAAGTGGTGGCAAGATGAAAGTAATGCTGACTTTGCATTGAGTATGCATGAAGAGCTCATGAATAAGTATCGATACGATACAAGATTAAATCATGATCACAACTTAGGTTATGCCATAAAAGAAATCAATAAAGAAAAGTTTCACCCCATTATCGGTTATCAACTGAATCAGAAAGCGGTTAACTATATTGCTGAAACACTTGCAAAGCCTTTTGATGGTCAAACCGTGGTTGTGACGCATCATCCTCCAACATGGGAATGTATTCGCCATACAGAGGCAGGCGGAGAGTCTATTAACGCCGATAGCCACAATGATTTACCGTTTAAATTCCCAACTCAGGATGCCTTTTATTCAGTACGTGCTCCTGATCCTGTCATCATTGCTAACTATGGAAGTCCACTCAAGCACATATTTTCTAAAAAACCATATAGTGATGGACAGACCTTGGATGGCGCAGATATTTGGCTTCATGGGCACATTCACAATAACTTCGAATATGCGATTGGCGGTAACGTCAGGAACAATAAAAGGACGCGATAGAGACGGTCTTGGATCGCTCCTAACCTATGCTCGTGCAGGTGATAAGGTTGTGGCGTATTCAATTGACCGCTTAGGTCGAGACACCATAGATGTTCTCACTACTGTTGAATAATTGAAGAACAAATGCGTTGCGATAATATCTCACCGTGAAGGCAGTGGTGGTAAACCACGTTTTATCTCATCATAAGATGTAATATTGGACAGTAAAACATTAAGTAGACAAGAGAGGGGATACGCTACTGTATACTTAAAAACTTATTTGTATACAATGTGTTGAGTGGTATAGCGCTTCCCTGTTATAGTCTCATAAATTGAAATGCAGTAACTACTTTTTGTATTGAAAATGTTAATTTTATACTAGTGTTAAACAGTCAATAAAAATAACATATCGACACACATGGATTTGCTCCAAATAATTAGTCTCATCAGATAAAATCTAGCCCGGAGTGATAGTTTTTACTTATATCTAAGCTATAAGGATGAAAAGGCAGTCATGGCTAAACAATTATTATTCATCGATTTTGGAGCGAGTAGTTTAGGCTCTTCCAGCTTTCCTATCGAAGTAGCTTGGTCTGCCGAAGATGGCAGTATTGAAAGCTGTTTAATTTCACCAAAGGGCATTATTGGCTGGACTGATTGGGATGATTACGCTGAGTCTGATGTCCACAAAGTTAGTCGGCAGCAACTGGATGACGAAGGTAAAACACCTCTTTGGGTGGCGAGCCGAATGAATGAAGCATTAAAAGGTAAAGTGCTGCTGAGTAATGCAGTTATGTACGATTGGGATTGGTGTGATTCTTTGTTTAAAGCGGCAAGTTTAAGGATGGAGTTCAAAATAGGAGATGCTTTGCATGTGTTTGGTCGACATCTCATCTTTGATGAAGAGTTATTTAATAGCAAGACTGACACAGCTACATCTGAAAAAGATAAGTCGACAAGCATGGATTGGTCTTGATGGTCAGCATCGCGCCTTAGTGGATGTACAGCAACTCATTAATATGTGGCTGATAATCCAATCGTACGACATTAAATATCAAACGGATATTCAAAGTTTACTCAGGCTTGCTGTGCATGTTTTAGAAGATGAGTCACGTGCGATAAGCTGGTTTACTTCGCCAATGGTAGCATTTGATGGGTATACACCGTTTAGCTATGCAATTACTGATGAAAAAGTAAAGGAAGTCAGAGGATTGCTAAATCGCATCGAAAATGGCGTTTTTAGCTAGATATACAAGATTAATGACAAAAGGGCTGTAAGTCCACAGTTTATTAGACCATTACAGTCTAGGGGATGTCTAAAGTGTCTGCCTGTGGGATATATGTTGACGCCAAAAATGGCATTCACAAAGACTAACTGGGCTTGCTTGCCGACTCTGTCTGAGAATGTCGTTGTTCATAGTCATTAACTAGCGGGGCTAGTGTTTGATAGATATCTGTTAGAGAGGTGTTTAGATTGATAGAGGCAAAGCCTGGATCGTCTTTATCAACAGGTATATTGCCAACTAGTATTTCAAGCGCTGTTTCAGCTTCAACTGCGTCTCGCTCATCAATCGTAATAAGTGCGTCAACAATATCGTCAATAGTGTAGTTGTGTTCAGTAAGCAGTGTCATCAGATCGAATAAGTCTCTCGATTTCACTCTATCCATAAGAACGACTGCTTTTGACTTAAAAAGTGGCTCAAGCGCAAGCATATTAAACTGGCCGACAGGGATCCGTTCAGCAGAGCCTAGGTAATCCCGTCTCGATTGGCTCCCTTTGGCCATAATTCCAAAGCTAACCTTCACACCATTAATTGCGTATTCCTGAATGTAGTCATCCAATTGTATGCCGTTTATTCTTGCTTGGGATAATCGAGAGGTCTCCATTATATTAATCACAGTAAACCCCTCTTTTTTTAGAGCGGTTAATAAAGCCTTAATTGCCTGTTTAGGCAATTCCTTGTCAAAATAAAAGAAATCTAAATCTTCACTTAATCGATGGCTTATTAGCAATGCTAATGCAGTTCCACCCATCAATGTTGCTTGATGCATAGCAGGCGCGTCATATTTAGATAGGTAATCAAATACCTGTCTTGTTTTTAGGGGTAGACTGTCAAGTTTAAGCATTAACTGATTGCTCAATAGCGATAATGGCATTACTCACTTTTCTTGTGGCAATACGACGTGACAATGGATCGGAAACGTCATTAATCCTACGAGTGACTTCATTCCCACCAAAATGGCGAACACATTTAGCAATATCTTGAAGGATCCCACCCTTTAAAACGCTCACGATAAATGCACTAGAGGGCATTTTAGGATTACTCCAATCATAAGGGCGAGCCATACCTAATTCCTCAGATAAAGGTGTGCTACCTCTAAGGGCTCTTGCTTTGTTTCGTTGATATTTTGCTTTCTGCCTGCATGACTCATCGCAGTAACGCGCTATTTTAATACCTGTAAACCTGTGACCGCAAAAGGCACAATCCTTTTTGGATTGCGTCCGTGCTAATGATAATTGGCTACCGATATTCATGCTCATAGGTGTTATTTTACACGAATACGCTTCTGTGTAAATGTTAAATTTAGAGATAGTACTTATTTGTTCAAGGCTCTCTTCACCATCATCTCCACATCCTCATCCATATGCACCGGCAGCAAGACAATATCAGGGTTCTTGTTGGCATAGACTCTAAAAATCTCATCTGCAAATGCCTGCCTAACAGAAGGCACCCCTTCAAAGTCATAAATAACGTTAGTGAATTTTTCAATTCTTGAAAGTAACCATTTAGCTTGAGAGCGAGAGACAAGTTTATCATTTTCAAAGGCGGCTAGTTTTACCGGTATAACCGTTTTGTTAAAATGTATGGCGCTTAGAATTTAACCAACCAAAGCATTCAAAATAAATGCTTTGAAACAAAGAAAAACTTTAATAATCATGCAGTCGGTTTTCAGTCAACCGCAACAATGGAGCTGGTAAGTGATTAGAAGCGCTACCCCGTCTGACACTTATTCACATCGATACGCGAACTAATGGAGCTGCAAGATGGTGAAAGTGTGAAGCCATAAAATAAGAGTGGTTTGCGAATCAATAATGTAAAACAGTAAAGCACAAAAAACCCCAAGCATCAGATGCTTAGGGTTAATATGTGGCGGAGAGTCAGGGATTCGAACCCTGGGTAGGGATAAACCTACGCTGGTTTTCAAGACCAGTACATTCGACCGCTCTGTCAACTCTCCAAGACGCGAAATAATACTAGGGTTACCTCTAGAAAACAACCTTAATTGTTTAATTGTTTAATTTTTTTTTGAATGCTTGCACTTCTGAACTAATTTGGTACGATCATAGTCTTAAGATTAGCAGTAGATAAAAACCTAATACACACTATGGAGATTAAGTAATGAATTATGATGCTCAACCAACTATCGTACGTTCGCAAGACTCAATACTTGTAACTAACAAATTATTGCGTAGCACTTATAGCTTACTAGCTATGACACTTGTTTTCAGTGCCTTAACTGCTGGGATATCGATGGCGTATAACTTACCTCACCCAGGTATGATTATTACCTTAGTAGGCTATTTCGGTTTATTATTTCTAACCACTAAATTACGTAACAGTGTTTGGGGAATCGCGTCTGTTTTTGCGCTAACAGGTTTTATGGGACTGACATTAGGGCCTATCGTTAACTACTACTTACAAATGCGTGGTGGTAGTGAAATTGTCATGCAAGCATTAGGTGGCACCGGCATCATCTTTTTTGCTTTGTCGGCCTACGTTATTAAGAGTAAAAAAGACTTCAGCTTTATGGGCGGCTTTTTGATGGTAGGTATTATAGTGGCCTTCGTTGCTGGGCTAGCTGCCATCTTTTTAGAAATGCCGGGTTTATCGCTCGCTGTTTCTGCAATGTTTGTATTATTAATGTCTGGCTTGATCCTTTATCAAACCAGCCAAATCATTAATGGTGGCGAAACAAACTATATTATGGCGACAGTAACCTTATACGTAACTATCTATAATTTGTTCACTAGCTTATTACATTTATTAGGTGCCTTTGGTGGTGATGATTAAACGTTACATCAACTTAGCACTGTAATGACATAAACAAGCCTCGCTCAATGCGGGGCTCGTTTGTTTTGCAAACAGGAAAATGATAAGGAGACCAATGATGAAGTTACAATGTAATGTAGGAACAGTAGAGCGTAAATTACGCGTTATTGCTGGCGTAGCTATACTTGCGATTGGTGTATATTATGGAAGTTGGTTAGGATTAATCGGGTTAATGCCGATTTTTACAGGCTCTAGCGGTTATTGCCCTGCTTATGTCCCGTTCGGGGTCTCGACGGCTAAAAAAGACTAGATTTTTCTAAGATTTGTTAAACATGACCGAGCAAAGCGTACCCAATCATCTTGTCGACCTTTTCGGTCGTGAGGTAACCTATGTTCGTATGTCGATTACCGACCGTTGTGATTTTCGCTGTGTATATTGCATGGATGAAGAAATGACTTTCATGCCACGTGAAAAGTTATTAACATTAGAAGAAATAGTCTTTGTATTACAAGCTTTTTGTGAGCTAGGTGTTGAAAAAGTGCGAATTACAGGTGGTGAGCCACTGATAAGACGTAATGTTGACTGGTTATTTGAACAAGTTGGCCAGCTCAAGCAAACTTCGGCGCTTAAAGAACTAAATATCACAACCAATGGTTCGCAACTTCCCAAGTATGCAAAGTCTTTGGCTAAAGCTGGGCTTGATAGAATTAATATTAGCCTTGATTCGCTTAATGCGGAACGATTTCGTGAGCTAACACGTACGGGTGATTTGAAAACAGTACTCGCAGGTATTCAAGCTGCCAAAGAAGCCGGTTTTAAACGAATTAAGCTCAATGCCGTTATTATGAAAGGTCGAAATGATGATGAAATTGTTGATTTGGCTCAGTTTGCTATCGACAATGATTTAGATATCTCCTATATAGAAGAAATGCCGCTAGGGCAGGTTACTCATCAGCGTGATGAAAGTTATTGTTCTAGTGATGAAGTGCTAGCTATTTTACGAAATAAATTTGAATTAACTAGTAGTGATGATAAAACGGGCGGCCCATCTCATTATTATCGGGTGACAGGTTCGCAAAGTAAGATAGGTTTTATCTCGCCTCATAGCCATAATTTTTGCGAAAGTTGTAATCGAGTACGGGTGACTACAGAAGGACGATTATTACTGTGCCTTGGCCAAGAACATTCCGTCGATTTGCGACAAATTATTCGACAATATCCAGATGATATAGAACGGTTAAAACAGGCGATTATAGATTCAATGGCAATTAAACCGAAAGGCCATGACTTTAATCTTAAAGAACACCCCATTATTTTTAGACATATGAGCGTGACAGGTGGTTAATTATAAACCTACGATGACAAATGAAGGCATTAACAGTCTGCATGTGACGACGGTGATTGATGAGCATGGCGAATCGCGAGAGCTTTCACTGACAGGTGAAAGACCGCTGACTATTTATCTTGATAAACGTGAAATTGTGACTCTAATGACAATGGGCGCCCAGCCTGAATTATTAACCTTAGGTTATTTACGTAATCAAGGCCTGGTTGAACAGCTAGAAGACATTGTCTCGATCCAAGTAGCGTGGGATGTTGAATCAGTGGCTGTAACCACACGAAAAGCTAAAGAAAATTTAGATGAGATCCTTGCTAAACGTACGGTGACTAGTGGCTGTGGTCAAGGCACCATGTTTGGTAATGTGATGGCATCATTAGATGATCTTGAATTAGAATGTCCAGCTTTTAGTGCCGACAGCATTTACCGAGTATTAGCTGGGCTGGCTGAGTACAATCAAATGTACAAACAGGCTGGTGCCGTTCATGGTTGCGCTCTATGTTCTGATGACAAGGTTGAAATATTTGTTGAGGATGTTGGCAGGCACAATGCTGTTGATGCCATTTCTGGCTGGATGTGGTTAGAAAATATAACAGGGAATGGCAAAGTTTTTTATACTACCGGGCGGTTAACGTCTGAAATGGTAATTAAGGTTGCTCAGATGCAAGTGCCTTTGCTTCTGTCTCGTTCTGGTGTCACCGAGATGGGCCTACGCTTAGCAAAACAAGTGGGAATAGGTATGATAGCGCGTGCAAAAGGTAAGCATTTTCTGGTGTATACCGGCCAAGAAAAATTTAATAACTAGACTATTATTAATGGCCTCTGATTTATCTAATATTCTTCATTATTACTTGCTTTGAGCTTAATGCTCGCTTAGAATATCCTGAGTTAAATACTTGGTTATATTTTTATTTTAGGAGATCCATCATGGCTTTTGAATTACCACCACTACCATATGCTGATAATGCGTTAGAACCAACAATTTCTGCAGAAACAATTAGCTTTCACTATGGCAAACATCACCAATCTTATGTGACTAATTTGAATAATTTAGTGCCGGGTACTGAATTTGAAAACTCATCGTTAGAAGAAATTATTATGAAAGCTAGCGGTGGTATTTTTAATAATGCTGCGCAAATCTGGAATCATACCTTTTACTGGAATGGCTTAACACCCAACGGTAAAGACGCCGTTACTGGCGATTTAGCGGCTGCAATCGATGCTACATTTGGTTCATTTGCTGAATTCAAAGCTAAATTCTCAACATCTGCTGCCACCAACTTTGGTTCAGGTTGGACATGGTTAGTTAAAAATGCAGACGGTAGCATAGAGATTGTTAATACAAGCAATGCAGGTAGCCCTTTAACGGCTGGTCAAATGCCATTACTTACTTGTGATGTTTGGGAACATGCTTATTACATTGACTTTCGTAATGCGCGTCCAAAATATGTGGAATCATTTTGGGGTTTGGTTAACTGGAATTTTGTTGCGGAAAATTTTGCGGCTTAACAGCAGCACATTATAAATTTCAAGCAAGTTTTGCTTAGAATGGTATAACATTATAAAATAGTCCGTTATTTCAATTATGGCAGTTTCACTTGAAGCTGCCATTTTTGCTTTTAGGTCTTAACATTTATTCAACAGTTCTTGGGTAAATAAAATAATGATCCAGGTGGATATTAAACTATGACAACTCACAGTTCAGCTGTTATGCCTACTTATGGAAGACTTGATGTCGCTTTTAGTGAAGGTAAAGGTGCATGGCTGACGGATACACAGGGTAAAAAATACCTTGATGCTCTAAGTGGTATAGCAGTCTGTAATCTTGGTCATGCCCATCCAGCAGTAGCACGTGCGATCTGTGAACAAGCAACGACGTTAATTCACACTTCAAATATCTATCATATTCCTCTACAAACTCAGTTGGCTGAAAAGTTAGCTCAAATCTCCGGCATGGAGCATGTTTTTTTCTGCAATTCTGGCGCTGAAGCTAATGAGACTGCGATTAAAATTGCGCGTAAATATGGTCATAGTCGCGGTATTGATAAGCCCGTTATAATCGTGATGGAAAGTAGTTTTCATGGTAGGACAATGGCTACCTTGACGGCGACAGGTAACCCTAAGGTGCATGCAGGATTTGAACCTTTAGTACCTGGTTTTGTAAGGGTACCCTACAACGATCTAGATGCATTACGCATGGCTGTAGGTCATTGGCCAGAAGCTGTAGCTATCATGTTAGAGCCAATTCAAGGTGAAGGTGGGGTTAAAATTCCTGATGCTGAATATTTAAATGGTGTACGTAATCTTTGTTCGCAGCGTAAGTTGTTAATGATGCTAGACGAAGTTCAAACAGGTATCGGTCGTACTGGCACTTGGTTTGCATTTCAACACAATCAAGGTATTCAGCCCGATGTGATGATGTTAGCTAAGGGGTTAGGTAATGGCTTACCCATAGGTGCTTGTTTAGTATCCGGCCCTGCTGTAGGTGTATTGCAAGCCGGTAATCATGGATCGACCTTTGGTGGTAACCCGCTGGCTTGTCGCGCAGCATTAGCTGTAATCGACACTATTGAAAAAGATAATCTGTTAGATAACGTTAATAGTTTAAGTACTCAAATGCTGGTTAGTTTTAAAGCTAAATTGAAGGATATTGAAGGTGTTAAGTCGATTCGTTCAGTAGGTTTCATGATAGGCATTGAACTGACTATTCCTTGTGCTGCTCTAGTGCAACAAGCGTTAGATAAAGGCATTTTAATCAATGTGACTGCAGATAAAGTAATTCGATTATTACCACCTTTAATCATTAACATTAACGAAGCCAATCAAATTGTAATGATGGTGAGTGGTTTAGTTGTCGATTTTTTGTCATCACAAGCTGTAGAGAGCGTTGCATAACATGAGACATTTTTTAACGTTAAAAGATTTATCTTCAGTTGAATTAGAGCAATTAATTGCACGTGCTATCGAGTTAAAACGACTGCATAAAGCCGGTGAAATATATCAGCCACTTAAAAATAAAGTCCTTGGGATGATATTTGAAAAATCATCGACGCGAACCCGTGTTTCTTTTGAATCAGCAATGATTCAATTTGGTGGCGGTTCAATCTTTCTATCACCAAATGACACTCAACTAGGCCGTGGCGAACCGATAGAAGATTCTGCGCGTGTTATCTCTAGCATGGTTGATATGGTGATGATCCGTACATTTGAACATGAAAAGATACAACGTTTTGCCCAATACTCATCTGTGCCAGTAATTAATGCGTTAACAGATGATTATCACCCCTGTCAGTTATTAGCTGATATGCAAACTTATGTTGAACACCGCGGATCTATCAAAGGTAAAACAGTAGTTTGGGTAGGGGATGGCAATAATATGTGTCACTCGTATATCAATGCGGCTGAACGCTTTGGCTTTAATTTAAATATCGCAACTCCTTTGGGTTATGAACCTAACGCTACGATTGTTGCCGAGGCGAACGCAACAATCAAGCTATTTACTGATGTCAAAAGTGCGGCAAAAAATGCTGATATGATTGTCACAGATGTTTGGGCAAGTATGGGACAAGAAGAAGAACAAAGAAAACGTGAAATTGCTTTTGCTGATTTCCAAGTTGATGAGGCTATTATGGCATTAGCACATAATGATGCCTTATTTATGCACTGTTTACCTGCTCACCGGGGAGAAGAGGTTGCTGCACAAGTGATGGATGGCCAACAAAGTGTGGTTTGGGATGAAGCTGAAAATCGATTGCATGCTCAAAAAGCATTATTAGAGTTTTTATCTGCTGGTGAGTCAGTCATTTAATCAGTATTTATTGACGATATTTGCTTTAAGAAAGAAATAGATACTCTAGTCACTATTCTAAGTATGTAGCTAAGGATTCTAGCCGCTCTACAGTTCCAATATCTGACCATGTACCTAGATAGAGCTCACCACTTATTTGTTGCTTAGTCATTGCCTTCAATAAAAT
>Ga0307492_10000777_pt1 | contig 13344 bp, 13 predicted proteins | sample SI3LmetaG_FD_202365 | JGI IMG/M metagenome (GOLD analysis project Ga0307492, IMG submission 202365) | Sea-ice brine microbial communities from Beaufort Sea near Barrow, Alaska, United States - SI3L | ecosystem: Environmental > Aquatic > Marine > Coastal | place: USA: Alaska | collected 2017-05-06
GTAATTCGCCGCGCTGTAAGACCGATATCGATAAGCCCTGAACGGAGATTACCGAGTGTATGCTTGAGTGTTTCAAGAACCGGCCAAACACCACCAGCAGCGCTTTATCAATTAATTGCTTTTGATTCATCAGTAAGGCCTTGCTGCCCTTGATTTTCAAGCTCGCGACCATGGGTAATAGTTTTGGCGACACCACGATGCTGTAGTCGCCGTCACCCAAACCCTGCAGCGGCCTTGGCGGAACAAAGGGCACCGCCTCGCCCGGGGTGGCCCGAAAATTCACGCGTCGTCCGAACGGTAAGCCAAAAGCCGGATCTTCCTTGCGGCTGATGACGGCAATTTGATCTGTGAGGGCTAGTATCTGCGCCTCATCAGGCGTCAGCCCAGAGCGGGGCACGGCAGTGAACTTGTCGCGCAGGGTCATATTGCGTTGTTTTAGATAGGCGGCTAGGCCACTGACATGGATATATTCTAGCGTACCCGCCTCATCAACTTGACTGACGCGGATAATTTTCTCGCTTTCGCCAAATTGTTGCTGGCCGTTGTCCAGTGCCGTCGGTTCACCATATCTGCGGGTCAGGATAGCCACTATCTCCGTCATGTCACGATTGATTTGGGCGACGATCCAGAAGGGCTTGTCGTCAAAATCGACATAACAACGATATTCATGCTTAGCCTCGGCCAACAACGTCGGTAACACAGCCGGCTGAACCTGAACGGCTGATATCAAAAAGGGCTTGTTGGCGATAGAAGGCTTGTATATTTGGCCGGCAGGCAAGGGCGGTGGCGCCAGCCATTTAGGGGATCCCTGGATAAGCTGCGGGTCAAGGGGTAGATCAAACGCCATGCCGAATGCGCCTGTGATCAGCGCGTTACCCGGCAAGCTCGTGTCTTCGAAAACGTCTGACGCCATGGCTGCGTCAGGATCGAGAGACGCTTGGGCGGTATCGGATTCAGCGTCGGCATCGACCAAAGGTAAGCCTGTGGGCTCTGTCGCTGCGGGTGTCGCATCCACCGGTTTGACCACCGACGGCAGGCGCGACGTTGTAATCTCCTGCCAATCTTCCTCGGCAAATGACAGCAGAGGCCAACATAGCGCCAATGGCAAGGCAGCATGGATTACGCGCATCGGGTTAAACGGACTTAGCAAAGTTTATAGCCAAGCAGTTCTGAACGGCGTTGACACTCGCGCTGGATGTTACCGCAGGCAACAGCATAGCCCGGCGGTGGCTTTCTGATGGTTTTACATTCATAAGCGCTCTTGTCCAGGGCCTGATTTTTGATATCACGGATATCATCACTACCGGCTGAACAACTGACCAGTAGTAAGGCAAGAGTGCCTACGGCGGTATAGCTAAAAATTTGTTTCATAAGGACAAAGCCGGTTTATCTGAGTTCACTTATTAACCAGTATAGTCGGTTCTATGCCAGCCGGCTGGCACAGCACCTCAACTATTCGGGCGGTTCTTTACGCCGTGCCAACAACATGCGAACAACGTCGTCGGTACCTTCCTTCATTCCTTTAATGATGCCACCTCTGTTGTACGCGCTCACCAGCAAGTCTTCAAGTTGCTTCACGTAGGTGTTCGAAGATTTCGTGTTCGAAAACGTCTCGTGCGAAAGCCCCGCATTCGAAGAAAGGTTCCCCAATGGGTCAGACTCATCTCTCGAGCTGTCCTGCGCTGGGTCAGGATGTTCGAACAATTTGATGAACTGGTCGCTTTTCAGGCCAAACTTCATCAAGCGTCTTAAATAGCAGTGAGGATCTTCTGGCGATAGTATTGCGCCGGCAATCGCGAGGATGATGGACAATGGGCTGAGCAACAGGTCACGCAGACCATCCAATGCGAGTTTGCCTTGGAATACCAAAACATCCCGCAGCAGGCGCCAGTAAGGTGAGCTAGACCCTGCTTGAGACGACTCATCTGTCATTTTATCCATCTTTATGCCTATACCCCGCACCGCAGAATGGCCCGCTCAGCGTCAACGAGCGAATTTACTGAAATTATTTGTGAGTATATATCCTTGGACTACACTTATGTGAATCATCCAGTAGAACTGGTGTGTTGCCAAGTAGCAGTGACGGTTTATTTATGAGTGCTATTGCTTTACCCCATGGGTTTTCGATCCATTATGATATTACGGACGGCTATATGCTCCACACGGTCGAGTCTATGCCTTTCGCTGTTTCGGCAGTCGGTATAGATACGACTCAGTACTTGGTCACTGATCAGATCAGTAAATTCAAAGGCGTTAACTTTGAAGCGGGCATTTTGCTCGACACTTCCTGTGCGCCGCTCGATCTGCCCGACAATGTCATCTCACTGGTCGTTGAACACGGCGAAGCATTTACCGCACGCTTGGTCGGCCTGATCACGGCACTCAATGAAGGGCACCAGCAAACAATGCTCAGCTTGCAGCGCAGCTCGTCTCGCAAGCTTGACGATGTGGTGATGGGCATTGAGGAAACCATCGTCTGGACCGACCAAGAATTTGCGATCATCACAGCAACTCGAGGTGTCGTAGAGCTTTTTAACGAGCAGGTGCACAAACTGATAGGTCGAGACTTCCTCACGCTTATAAATAGTGAGGAGGAAGATATTGAGAGGATGTTGGCCAAGCGGGCAACTATTAAGACCCCTGAGAAAATTGAAATTCAAGGCAAGCGAAAAGGCGGCCAGAAATGCTGGCTCAAAGTTGGCATCCGAGCGGTGAGCGGCAAGCGCTACCAGCTGAACTTGATCGACATCACCTCGCAAAAGGCCGCAGACAAGCGCTTCATACAACTATCAAACTATGACCCCATGACGGGGCTGGCGAACAGAGGCCTGTTGTTCGAGTTTCTGCAGCATGCTATGGCTCGCTCGAAACGTAGCAACAGCTCTATAGCGCTGCTATTGCTGGATCTTGACCACTTCAATCAGGTCAGTGATGAAGCTGGCGTGCAGCTTGGTGCGCAGCTCGGCGATGACTTGATCACCAGTGCGGCTGAGCGCATCAAACAACTACTCAATGATCAGGACATGCTAGCCCGATGGGGCGGGGACGAACTGGCTATTGTGCTTGAAGATATTGAGTCTCCCGAAATTGCTAGCCGTCTGGCTCAGCGTATCATCGCCATCATGTCGAACCCGTTTGTCATGGACGACAAGGATCACTATATCTCGCCCAGCATTGGTATCGCGATATATCCCGCGGCTGACGAGACCATAAATGGCTTGATTCAGGCGGCCGATACGGCCATGTTTGAAGCCAAGAAATTTGAGGGACGTAACACCTACCGATTCTATGCGGTCAAACTCCAGGAAGAAGAAGAGGAGCGTGCGCAGATTGAGAAGATGCTGCGTCGCGCCCTTGATAACGGTGAATTCAGCCTTGTCTATCAGCCCAAAGTATCGGTAAAAGCCGAGAAGGTCATTGGCTTTGAGGCCTTGCTACGCTGGCAACATCCGAAGTGGGACAACATCAGCCCGGGCGTCTATATACCGATTGCCGAGGAGTGTGGCTTGATTAGCCAGATCGGTGACTGGGTGTTACGCCAAGCCTGCACCCAGATGGCTACCTGGCAAGCTAGGTATCCACAGATGGCAGATTGCACCATCGCTGTTAACGTCTCTGCAAAGCAGTTGACGGACACTTTTTTCGCGAGCCGGGTGGCGTCGATTCTCGCCGATGCGAAATTACCCCGCAGCAAGCTAGAAATAGAGCTGACTGAATCATCTGTCATGGAAGATCCAGAGCAGGGCATCCTTATCTTAGAGAAGCTGCACGAGCTAGGCGTGAAGATATCGATCGACGATTTCGGCACCGGCTACTCATCCTTGAGCTACCTACGCAAATTGCCTATCGACTGCGTCAAAATTGACCGGAGCTTTGTGCTGGGCATCGGCCACGACCAGTCTTCAGAATCGATTATTCATGCGATCCTGGTCATGTCATCGAAGATGGGACTGACGAATGTTGCAGAGGGTATTGAAACGCCTGAGCAGCTACACTTTTTTGACGACACGCCCTGCGACGTCATTCAGGGCTATATTTTCAGCAAGCCCCTGACAGAGACGCAAATCGATGAAATGTTCGGCGGTACGCAACTGGCATTGCAAGACCGGTTCGAAGAGGTTCTCATTCCCAGCACATTGACGATCGATAGCGCCAACAGCAAACATCTGAACTAGCGGGTCAAATATTCCCTGACACTGTCTGCATCGCCACGAAAGATGATGCGCTCGGCCTTTTGGCCTATCTGGTAGTCGTACATGGGGTCGTAATAATCCACCAGTAAAGTTTGTATCCAGTCACGGTGAAGCGCAAAGTCACCGCGTTGCTGGGCCTTGAAGGCACGGCTCATCAGCGCATGCAGTTGACCATGGGCGACACCGCCAAGCCGCTTTTTGATAGCCTCCAGCGCCAACAAAAACGAACGTTCATGTTGTTGTTGGGCGAGGGCATGATCACCCGTCGCAGCCAGTAAATCTGCAAAGTGCTGCACTATGTACTCCTCGTGTATATGTTCCACCCTCGCCGCCAAATCAACCTCAAGCAACATCAATGGCGCCTGCTTCATGGCGGCTTGCAAGCTCAGCGGTAGGCTAACTCGGCCAATAAGACGCCCTTCATCTTCTACGACAACGGTGCGCGAGGGAGCCGCGTCGGCCAGCTTGAGAAAATCGACCGCAACAGCGTTTTCGAAACCAATTTGGGATGGCTGTGGCGTCAGACGCTTGCCGAAGGCTGAACCTCTATGCTGGGCACGGTCCTCAAGGTCAACCTGATGCGGCAGGTCTGCTAACAACGTGGTTTTACCACTGCCGGTTTTGCCCGCTAAAATCATCAGTGGCGGCAGCGCCTCAAACACCTGCAACAAGTAACCGCGCAAGGCTTTATAGCCGCCTTTGATGCGTGGCGCTGGAGTACCAGCGGCCAATAACCAGTCTTGAGTTAGCTGCGAGCGCAAGCCACCGCGAAAACAGTACACTAAAGCATCAGGGTGGTTTGTGATGAATTCTTGCCAGGCCAACAGCCGGGCCTCACGGGTCGCACCAGACACCAGGTTGTGGCCCAATTGTTCGGCAGCATCGGCGCCACGTTGTTTGTAGCAGATGCCAACTTGCTCGCGTTCATCATCAAAGAGAATCGGCAAGTTGATCGCCGTCGGGAATGCGCCTTGAGCAAATTCAATGGGCGCGCGCACATCAATCATCGGGCAGTCCTGCAGGAACAGTGACTTGAAATCTTCGATGATCATGACTACTCCAGAAGTCCGGCGTAGCGGACATTAATTCAATCGATATAGGATAGGCTGCAGGATAGGGCGTAGATGAATTGTCGGATGCAGCGGGGCGCATGATAAACCAACTGGCGCGCGAGGCAACCCGAATAGGCGTGTTGATATCCTGGACTGAGGATTAACTTATGTTTGCCTACAATGACTTCGTTTTATATCGCCTCCCTCCAGCTTATGCCGTATTTAACATAATATAGATTATACGCAGTCTTAGGTGATTTTACATGATAGGTTGTTTCTGGTTCAGCGCGACTCATCTGCTGCTTTTATCCATGAGTGCTGGATGCTGGGTTAAGCATGTTCTCAGATCTCCTCAACGCCGACCCTGCTGGCGACAACTCCACAGATTGAACATGGATATTTTGGACAGAGCGGGTATACTTTCTACGTGTGGGCGTTGCCCATAACGTCAGTGATCACAAAAAGGTAAGCCTTATGGAATGTCCAAAATGCCACTCCTCGATGGAAGAAGTGACTTACGGTCGCAATATGACCGTCGATCGTTGCACCAACTGTAAAGGAATCTGGTTTGATGTTGGTGAGGCTGAAGTCCTCAAAGGCAAGTGGATGTCTGAATTTGTCGACAGCGGCGATCCCGAAGTGGGTAAAGAGTACAACAAAATCGAAGACGTTAACTGCCCACGCTGCGGCAAGTTAATGAAAAAAGTCTCTGATCCGAAACAAAAGCACATCTGGTACGAGGCCTGTGAAGATCACGGCATGTATTTCGATGCCGGTGAGTTCACAGACTATAAGTATGAAACACTGATCGACAAGTTCAGAGACTTGATCACAGGCAAGCGCTCATAGCACTGCCTATATGCATGTGCTCGCACGCTCTGGTATGAACTTGATTCGCGACGCCGGGGCGTGTATCCGCAAGCTGGGCATGCGGCCACCCGTCGCTCTGCACCTGTGTTTTTATTGCTCAGGCATGGCCATTGGGATCATATTCAGGGCTTTACCAAAAAGGCAGGGGAATTGTCGTTAGTTAGGGCGTTAAAGGCCATGCTAGTACCCTGCGCGCTTTGTTTCAGCAAATGGATGGCTCGAATTTTGCGATCCGAGCAGGCGCCCTACCCTCCACCATGACCGCCATCAACGAGGTCGACGACTATCTCCGCCAGCAGGACGTCGGAACCCGTCGCCGGACATTGAACCATCCTAATATTGACACGCTGGAACCCCCTGATCGCGTTTGTTTCAGCCCGTGCTAAACCGCCTGCCTACCCGTTAAAGGATGCTCATACGTCATGAAGATAGTCTCATTTAATGTCAATAGCCTGCGAGCTCGCTTGCATCAAGTACAGGCGGTGATTGACAAGCATGCCCCTGACATCATCGGCCTGCAGGAAACCAAGGTCGCGGACGGCGAGTTTCCCCTTGATGCCATCAAGGCCATGGGCTATCACGCCGTGTATCACGGCCAAAAAACCCATTACGGCGTGGCGCTGCTATCCCGCTGTGCGCCCATTGACCCGGCCTGTGGCTTCGAGCACGATGATGAAAGCAGCCAACGACGCTTCGTCAGTGCCGACTTTGCGCTGGCTGATGGCCGCCAGTTAACCGTGATGAATGGCTATTTTCCGCAAGGCGAGAACCGCAAGCACCCCACCAAGTTTCCTAATAAATATGACTATTATCAGCATTTGACCAGCTTGCTAAAGGAACGGTATCAAGCCGACAGCCCCGTTATCATTATGGGCGATATGAACGTGGCGCCTATGGGCCTGGATATCGGTATCGGTGCGGACAATGCCAAGCGCTGGCTTCGCTCTGGCAAGTGCTGTTTTCTGCCCGAGGAGCGTCAGTGGCTTCAACAACTCTTCGATTGGGGCATGGTGGATACCTTTAGGCAAAAGCACCCGAGCGTTGACAACTATTTCAGCTGGTTTGACTATCGTAGTCGAGGCTTTGAGGCCGAGCCGAAGCGCGGCCTGCGCATCGACTTGATTCTGGCCTCACCTGCCATTAGTGCCAAGGCGACTGCAGCCGATATTGACTACGAGGTTAGGGGCATGGACAAACCCTCAGACCATTGTCCAATTTGGACAGACTTTGATCTCGAATTAGTTGGCTGACATCCCTTTTTAGATAGCTTCTATCGAGCGCCGAGCGAGCAATACTTATTAGGGTTGTTGGCGAAAGTTCAGACTGAAGCTGACAGGCACGATGGGCGTTATGGATTTCAAGCCCGCAATCTCACGCAGGGCCTGGACACCATCAGCCAGGTCGAAATCAGCCACATCAATGAGTAATGGCTCGATGTTAGTGACCACAAAGACTGTCGCAGCCTGCCGCTCAACGTTCAACGCAGTGGCTCGCGTCTGGCTGATGCCATGCAGTTTGATCGTCAACGGAATCTCTTGTGTCATCGACTGGCCGACGGCCAGTGTCAGCATTGGATCTAGTGTCAGGTTGGCGGTGATGTTCGCCACGGGAAACGTCTGCGCCTCAAACAACATAACCTGCAGGCGCTCGTTACGTATCGGAACCTGGGTCTCGACACTCGCCAGTGCGATGCTGATTTGCGCCGCACCATGACTGTCGACAGCACCGGTTAATGACGTAAACGAGTGGCTCTCGGTGATCAGCGCATTCTTGGTGGACGTGAATGTCAGGCTCGAATCAGTGGGCTGCAGTTGCCAGTCTGCCTGCGCAGTACCTGCCATCAGGCTTAGGCAAAGGCACGCGCCAGTGCAAGCTTTCAAGAGCTGCGTGTCATGCGCGTAGTGTCGGATCAGCTGACGTATTCTCATGTCTTTATTCCTCTTTCAAAACCATTAATATCGAAATCTTGTTGGCGACTCTTATTGGCGATTGTTGTTGGCCATTAGGGCTGTTTCAACGCGGCCCACCAGGCACTATCCCTGACGCCTGCCTGTAGTACGGCATAAAGTGCGATTCCGATGCTATCTGCGAAGATATCCCAGAGCTCAAATACGCGATAGTCCGACCACCACTGTACCAGTTCTATGCCGCAGCCGAAGAGCCCCAGGCTGAGCCATTTCCACCAGTAACCAGACCAGCCAATATCAACCAGCAATGCCAGCACGAAAAAGGCGAGCAGGTGATTACCTTTGTCCCAGAAGAGCGTCGCCGCGGTGGGTGGCTGACGACTCAGCGCCAGCCAAACAACAAACCCCAGCGCGACGACAAATCCGACGCGAAAACCGATGCGTATCGCGGTTGCGCTCATGCAGGCCGGTACCGGTTGATCTCGGCGACCGTCTTGGCAGCGGCTTGCTGGGCTGCGTCGGCAAAGTCGCCCCCATCGGAGGCATAGATTATTGCCCGGGAGGAATTGATAATCAGCATGCCTCCTTGTCCGGCTGACATCAACGCGCCTACATCGCCGCCCTGGGCGCCGACGCCAGGCACGAGGAAAGGCATATCGCCGGTTATCTCCCTGATGCGCGCCAGTTCGTGGGGTTGGGTTGCGCCAGTCACCAGGCCAATATTGCCATAGGTATTCCAGACTCCGGCGGCTTGCTCAGCAATGTGTTCATACACTCGCTGGCCACTCTCCAACTTCAGGTTCTGAATGTCGGCCCCGCCGGGGTTAGAGGTTCTACACAAAATGAAGACACCCTTGTCTTGATACTCCAGGTAAGGCGTCAGGCTATCTTGGCCCATATACGGGTTCACGGTGACGGCATCGGCGCCATAACGCTCAAACGCCTCGCGTGCATAATGTTCGGCGGTGCTGCCAATATCGCCCCGTTTGGCGTCGAGCAATACGGGCAACTGTCGTTGGTGTAGGTAGGCTATGGTTCCTTCTAGCTGTGCCTCTGCCTTCTGACTCGCGTAGTAGGCGATCTGCGGCTTGTAACAGCAGGCCAGGTCGGCGGTTGCGTCGATAATCGCTTGATTGAACGCCAGTACCGGGTCCTGTAAGTGCTGCATACACGCCGGTACACGTTGAAGGTCAGTATCCAGACCAATGCATAGCATCGAATTGGTGTGTGCCTGTCGAGCCGCCACTGCTGCGAAAAAGGGGGTAGTCATACGATTCCGAACGCTCCAAGGTCGCGAGGTGTCAATTTACGTCAATCCTGACATTAATGGTCAGCGAAGTCTACGCCACAAGCCTCCAAAAAGGTAGAGATTAAACTTATAACTCTATGAAATATAAAGATTAATATAAATATTAGCAGAATTGGCATGAACGTCGCGATACGCTAAGTGCCCATTTGATGTAACGCTATTGACGACGAGTAATGCCCGATGACCACCTCCCTGCTGATATCGAAGCTCTTCAACGTAACACAGCCACGCCAGGTGCTACCGAAAACAGCGGCCGAGATGCTGAAACATGGCTGTCAATCGGACCAGCGCTCGACCCATCGCCGGGTTACTATCGAGCGCCTGTTTATCCAGATTACCGACTGTACCAACGCTGACAAAATCGGCACCACGGTGTCGTGTCACTCAACACAACTGTCGGCTAGCGGCATGACCATCAGCTCTGCCATACATATACCCGCCGGTAGCCTTGTCGACCTATGGGTGAGCATCAGCGCCCAGCCGGGCAAATTCTTCCTATCAGCAGATGTGCGCTGGAGCAGTCTCGCCGGTAATGGCCTGTATCAACTCGGTGTCGAATTCATCGATGGCGATACGACCGATATGGCAGCCTGGCGTGCTTTGCACGCTCAGCAATAGCTGCTTTACACGCTCAGCAATAGCTGCCCCGGCATATATCGCTACAGCAGTTTGAGTTTGGGGCCCTCACGCGTGTCCTCGACCACAAATCCAGCTTCACTGATCGCTGCCCGTAGCTCATCGGCCAACTGCCATTGTTTCGCCTGACGGGCGGCTTCACGATCATCGGCCAGCTGTTGAACGGCAGCAGGAATGCTGATTTCAGTTGGCCGCCAGTCACTTAACCCCAGCCCAAAGATCTCATCAAATGCTAGTATTGTCGCCTTCTTAACGCCATGATCAAGTCCAGACTTAACCAGCTCCCAAGCCACAGCAAGGGCTCTAGGCATATTCAGGTCATCGTTGACATGATCGAGAAACCGCTGATAGAACACAGGGTCAATGTGGGTCGCTTCACCCCATTGCCACGCGGCGGTATAAAGTCGCTGCAGCGCAACGTTATTGGCCTCAAGACTCTCCCAGGAAAAGCTCATCTGGGTTCGATAGTGAGCCGTTAGGCAGAAATAGCGGTAAGCCACCGGGGGCAAGCCATGCTCGACAAGTGACTCTAGACGCAAAAATTCCCCGCTCGACTTGGACATCTTGGCATTCTCTAATTGCAGAAAATAACCATGCATCCAGAAATTGGCGAGCCGGGTACCGCGGCTCGCCTCGGTTTGGGCGATCTCATTGGTATGGTGTATGGGGATATGGTCCTCACCACCGCAATGAATATCGAAATAATCACCAAGATATTTAGCCGCCATTGCTGAGCATTCGATGTGCCAGCCCGGGAAGCCACGTCCCCACGGGCTATCCCACTCCATTTGGCGCTGGCTGTCGGTCGGAGAGAATTTCCATAACGCAAAATCTGTGACGAAGCGCCGCTCGCTCTCTACTCGGGCACCTTCGCGCAGCCCGTCGACATCGAGCCGCGCCAAGTGACCATAATTATTAAGGCGCTGGGAGTCAAAGTAGATACCGTCGCTGGTGCGGTAGGTAAAACCCTTGGCATCCAAGTCCTCAATAAAGGCGATTTGCTCCGGGATATGATCGGTGGCTTTGCACCAGGTATCGGGCGACTGAATGTTCAGCAGCTGCAGATCCTGCTGGAACGCCAGGGTGTAATACTCTGCCATTTCCCACGCGCTCATGCCGGTGCGCAGCGCGCCTAGCTCCATCTTGTCTTCACCGGTATCTGCATCGGACGTCAGGTGACCGACATCCGTGATATTCATCACCAGATTCACCGTGTAACCGTTTAGCTGTAACACGCGCCGCAGCACGTCTTCGAAGAGGTAGGTTCGCAAGTTACCGATATGGGCAAAGTTGTAGACTGTCGGACCACAGCAATAAAGCCCGACACGTCCAGCTTCAAGGGGCTCAAAGGCTCTTACCTTGCGCTCATAGGTATCAAATAACTGCAGTTTCAATGTAATGCCTTCCTGTGATTAGCCTTCCTGTCGATCAGGACGCTGGGCATCTTAAAGAAATCAGCGTTAAGCACAAGCCTCTCAGTCACCTCAGGTCGACAACAGACGCTCAGCGAGCACTCTCTCAACCGTATCAACAATCACCTGGGTCTGTTGCTCAATCTCAACATTCACCAGGTCACCCTCGCTCAACAGTGCAAAGTTCGTGCGCCGCAAGGTCTCCGGAATCAGGTTTACCGCAAACTCATCCCCCGCCACCTCGGCGATTGTCAAGCTAGCGCCATTAAGAGCCAGGTACCCCTTGTTGAATACGTATTTGGTCCACGCGAGTTCACCGCGAAACGTCAGCCGCTGATTATTCTCTGAGCTGTCGATAGCCACGACGACAGCGGTACCCACAACATGGCCGGATAGTACGTGCCCGCCCACCTCGGCGTTAGCCCGTGCCGAGCGCTCAACATTAACCTGAGTGCCTACCTCAATAGCCTTCAGATTAGTTAACGCTAAGGTCTCTTCAATGGCGTCGAAAAAAACCTCGGTGCCAGTGATCTGGGTGACCGTGAAGCAGGTGCCGTTGACGGCGATACTCGCGCCGGTCTCAAGCTCAGCCATCATGCTGTCCGGCAGCAACAAGCTGAATGTGGATAATCCTGATAGCTTCTTCAGTGACGCGATGGGCAGCATGGCCTGAACAATACCTGTGTACATGATGGGCTCCTCGGAGAGGCTGGTAGATGTTAGTGGATGCAGATACATCCTAATTGAGGCGTGCATTTTGCCACCGCCGCCGCACATTAGCGAGGGCCCGGCTCAGCCTCGGTATGGGTTTCACATATAATATTACACATCGGATGTGCGGCATAAATCACTGTTTTATATCCCTATATAGCGCGGACAATTGACGCTAGTCGAGGTGGTACACACAGGCTAAGATGCGCATTATATATGCCAAGAGATGAGCCCAGTTGATAGATCTACGTAGCGATACCGTCACCCAACCCACTGCAGCGATGCGAGATGCCATGTTTTTGGCCGCCACAGGCGACGACGTTTACGGTGAAGACCCAACCGTCAACGCCCTAGAGCAGCTCGCCATAGAGATGTCTGGCAAGGCCGCCGCCCTGTACGTTAGCAGTGGCACCCAGGGCAACTTGCTGGCACTACTTAGCCATTGCCAGCGCGGCGACGAGTACATGGCCGGCCAGCAGGCCCATATCTACAAGTACGAAGCCGGTGGCGGCGCGGTGCTAGGTGGTATCCAGCCCCAACCTCTGCCGCTTAACGCGCGCGGCGAGCTCGACCTTGATGAGGTTGTCGACAACATCAAACTCGATGACATGCACTTTGCCAAAACCCGGCTGGTGTGCTTAGAAAACACTCATTTAGGCAAGGTCCTAAGCCTCGACTACCTGCAGCGTTATGCCGGGTTAATGTCTGCGCACGGCCAGTTACGGCATCTGGATGGCGCTAGAGTCTTTAATGCAGCGGTCGTCCTAGGAGTCGAAGTAGAACAGATATGCCGCTATTTTGATTCCGCCTCGATCTGCCTGTCAAAAGGCCTGGGATGCCCTGTAGGCTCACTATTGGTAGGGGATGAAGCTTTTGTTCGACGCGCACGACGCTGGCGCAAGATGTTAGGGGGTGGCATGCGCCAGGCCGGTATTATCGCGGCCAGCGGTATCTATGCGCTACAGCATCATGTGCAACGGCTACAGCAAGATCATGACCATGCGGCCCTACTCGGCAGCGCCATCGACGCCATGTCTCAGGTTCATCTTGCCGATCCCGTACAGTCCAATATGGTGATGCTAGACGCCCACCGCACTGACCTGCCCAGCCTGATACCCTACCTGAGTAAGCTGGGGATACTCCTCACGGGACCGCGCCTAGTGCTCCACCTCGACGTCAGTCGCAACGATGTTGAGCACATCACCAATGCCTTGAGGGCCTTTGACGCGAGAGGCTAACTCAGCAATAGGCCCG
>Ga0307492_10000778_pt1 | contig 13337 bp, 15 predicted proteins | sample SI3LmetaG_FD_202365 | JGI IMG/M metagenome (GOLD analysis project Ga0307492, IMG submission 202365) | Sea-ice brine microbial communities from Beaufort Sea near Barrow, Alaska, United States - SI3L | ecosystem: Environmental > Aquatic > Marine > Coastal | place: USA: Alaska | collected 2017-05-06
TTCAGAATTACAAAATTTTCTGTATTCATAAAACGTTGTCCATTGCTTAAATCAGTAATGTCTCATTATTGGTTTGTTGTATCAGTCAGAAATTGCGTTTATCCTCACTATACTGAAGCAAATTAAAATTGGGAAACGTGCATGAGTGAGATTGACACTGATTATTTGATCGTTGGAACGGGCGCACTTAGCTTGTCTTTTGCGGATTCGTTGCTTGAATATGGCGATGGTCATATCACTTTTGTTGATCAGCATCCAAAACCAGGTGGACACTGGAATGTCGCCTATCCATTTGTGACACTGCATCAGCCTAGTGCGACCTATGGTCTCAACTCAATGGACCTTGGTGATGATCTTATCGATACAGACGGCCCCAATAAAGGTTATTACAAGCTCGCCACGGGGACCCAGGTACTCAGTTATTTTGAACAAGCAATGCAACACCGCTTCATTCCAAGTGGGCGCGTTAGTTACTATCCAATGTCTAAGTATCAACAAGGTGCTAATGGAGAACACACCATTGTATCAAGTATTTCAGGTAAGAAAACCCGCGTAAATATTCGCCGTAAACTGGTTGATGGCAGTGCTTGGACCGCATCGGTTCCTGCCACTCACAAACGCAAGTTTGAAATCACTGATGGCGTACGTTTAACCACACCTGGCAAACTGCCCGAAGCTTGGCTCACCGATGCGAAGCCCCCTGGGCATTATGTCATTATGGGCGGAGGAAAAACTGCTATGGACGTTGGCGTTTGGCTGATGAACATGGGTGTTGAAGCGTCCAGTATAAGCTGGGTTCGCCCTCGTGAAACCTGGTTGATCAACCGTGCCTCTACCCAGCCTGGTTCAGAATTCGCAGGCAACAGTGTGGGTTGGCAACTAGAACAAATGCGTATTGGCGCTACTGCCACTAGCGGTGATGAAATTTTTCTGCATTTGGAAAAGCATGGCCATATGTTCCGACTTGACCAAAGTAGCCTACCAAGCAAGTTTCATTATCCGACAATTTCTCAAGGCGAAGTCGATTTACTGCGCCAAATCAAACATATAATTAAAATTGGACGGGTTAGCTTAATTGAACCTGGCGTTTTACACGGGTTGGATGGCGACGCCAAAGTACCCGTTGATTCGTTGTTCATTGATTGCACTGCAACCGCCGGTAAGCGTTCAGATGTTAAGCCAGTCTGGGAAGGTAATCGAATAACACCTGCTATCTTGCAAGTACCCTTGGTCTCACTGAGCGCATCAATCGCTGGATTTATCGAAGCAACATTTGAAAGCAATGAGGAAAAGAACGCCCTCGCCATGCCGATACAAATGACGGATACACCTGGAGACTATCCGCAGGCGATGTTGGGTAATGTGATGAACCGAATGCTTTGGTCTAAGAACCCTGCAATCATGAGTTTCCTCAACTCTGCTCGACTTGATCCTGCACAACGAATGAAGCATGCAATGGCTGATGTAAGCGAGAACGTGCGACATGACGCTGGTCAAATCCGTAACGCAACTGTTGCCGCGTTGCCAAATTTACAGAAGTTAGCAGCAAAAAATCATGCTGCTGAGAATAGAACGGCTGACTAAATAACCCAAGCGTCACACGTTATATCAACTTAGGCTGTCCCCCTGCAAATTGCGCGGGGATTAGTGAGTTAAAAATCCTACATCCGCGTGCTTTTCTATCAAAAATAATAAAGCTCACATATTCTTCATTACCATCTTCTAATCGTTGTTTAGCTCATTTTCTCGTCCATGTTTGAAGATACAGTAATTCTTATATCGCATTTTCAATCAGAGTTGTGAGGACTCAATAACAAACAAACAAACAAACAAACAAACAAACAAACAAATAAAAATTGGCCTTACCATCAGTTATGTCTACTCTTAACTGATTTTTATCTGCACATTGAAGGTTGTAGCAGATGTGACCTTGTGCTTTTAGTGAAGTTTTAGCATTGGGCACGCCTTCGTCTGTTTGCATTTGCTGATATCAACTTTGATATATTTGAGCGAGTGATAACAAATGAAAGGGCAAGTAACACAACCAACCTCCAGTCAATCGCATACAGACACGTCAGCATTGTCTGAGTCACAAAGTAAAACAAAGCAATTTTTACTCAGTATGCCGCAACCTTTATTAGTTTTAGGCACGATGTTTACTTATTAAAATGCGCCGGCAGCCTGATAAAAAACGCGACTACCCGTCCAAGTATAAACAGTGAAATATTACTATTCCATAGAGGCTTGGCATGTTTATCTGAACATACTAATAAATTTGAATAGTCATTGAGACAGTGCAAAAACTATCCGTAAGAAACAAAATTATGAGTTTGTTACTAGATGAAATTGTCCTTATATGGGACTTCCTTAGCGTCTAATATTATATTTCCCTTTTAGACCCAAGTGTATGCTCCAGATAAACCCACTGAGGGCTAACCATAAAGCAGCAATAGCAAAGAACACATTTTGAATATTATTGAAGCTACCATTATTACCGTAATCCATAAAATGCAGCATGAAGAAAATATCCGCAAAACGTTTATGTTCATCACTATGCCCAATAATCCTTCCTGAGTTGGCCTCAACATAGACACTGGTATCAATCTCATCATCAAAATATATTTGCCAAGCTGGGTTTTGTTGCTTGGGGTAATCTGGAATAAATGATTCCAGCATTATAACCTTAGATATTTTTCCTGGCCCATTATAAGAGAGCTCAGCAATTTTAGCTGCCACCAGCTTATCAATTAAGAACTGTTTGCCCGTGTAAGCATCCACTAATGTATATATATTTTTAAAATGTGAATAAAGCGCTTTCTCATGTGTCAGTTGATAAAAAGGGTAGCCCAAGATTTTTATTAGCTCAAGAGACACACTCGGCTGATATTTTAACAACACGGTTGAAGGGTCAACCAGACGCTCGCGATCTAATCGGCTTTCGACATTGATGTGGGCCTTATACGTTCGACCAAAGGCTTTAGTGGTGTCCATTAAATTGAAGTATATACCACTAACTAACCACACTAAAAATTGTATACCAACCACAATAGATGCCCATTTATGAAATTTTCTTACCCATTTCATTAGAAGACACCTCGCGGCTTATTCTTATTGGATACGGCTTTGTTTTTAAATGGTTTTACAACTAACAACCAGATCATTACCAGCCCTAACAAACACCCTAAGATGGCAAAAAACGCCACAACGAATAGTAACCAATTACCGACATCCTCTGCATCCCCGTAGTCCATAATATGGAAGCGAAACATCCAGTCAAACAAACGCCAAAAGGTATGCCGTTTGCCAACAAGTTCGCCGGTTGATTTAGATATATAAATAGAGGGTGCACCAAAATTGTCAAAGTTAATACGCCAAGCAGGCAATGCCCTAGGGCTAAGTTCAAAAGGTGGATTATCAGTAATTAATACCACACTTTTCACCATGCCCAATGTTGAATAATAATAGGCTGCTTCAATGGCTTTCGACTCTGGTATCGGTGAAATTAGTTCCCCAGAACGAGCATCCATTAAAAACTGTACAGGTACGTTTTCAGTGTTGACCACGAAACGATAAACTGTTTGTTGTAAAAATGTTGCTAGGCGAATATTTTCAGCATTAGGGTATTCGCTAAACAAGGTACTTAGCGAATATTGAATATCATGTGGATTGATCTTATCTTGGTGATTAACCACTAGGCTATCGCCATGAATATAATCGATGTCAAAAAAGACCATATATGCACCAGTCACCGACCAAATAACGAATTGAATACCGATAAAAAGCATGAGCCATTTATGAATCTTACGACTCGCTTTTAGTGCTTTTTTTCTGTTAGTATATTGTTTCAATTTTCTTTTTATAGTCATACGTATTGATTCTTATTATTAAATATAATTAGTCATCATTTTCAACATCATCGTAAATAGCCTCTAGCTAGAAAATCAAGAATATACCCATGATAATGTTTGTGTCATCTTTATGCGTGATGGCAGACATATCAGTGTGTAAAAGCCCTGCCCAGTAAATTAGAGTAAACACTAAAACGACCGCTTCCTGCGCGAGATGATATATTTTTGAGCCTTGGTTAATATCGGCTGAAACATCTGAAATACTTGCTAATACTACAACCAAAAAACGGCCATTGTTAACCACGAATGCAACGTGTCTTTACCCCAAGATATCATGGTACACCTGTCCTAATCGCTAGAAAAATACCGCCAGAGAGCGGTTGGGACAAATGGCCCATTTATCAGGAAGTATTATCAAATTAGATTGTATCACTCTAATTTTTAATTATTTTTTGTTTGGGGATTAAAATCATAACAAGCCCATCGATTAAAGTATGGGACCTGTTTATCCGGTTTTTTCACTGGACAATGGTCATCGCATTTCTCACTAGTTATCTGACTGAAGGAGAAGGCGATGAAGGATTCTGGGAATAGACTCATGAATTATTAACTAATTTAACGTTATTTTTGATATTGCTGCATATCGCTGATGTTATTTTAAGTAGCCGTTAACAGCGGCAAAACCTCATTAAATCGATGATTTACGGCATAAAAAAAATCGACAAAGAATGACAGGCTAAAAGGTAAGCACTCATTATCAATTAAAACTGGCGAACTAAGTACCTTATACCGAACACACTTGAGCCGTCAGTTTCATATGAAAGTTAAACAGACTGCGATACTTATCGAGCCTTTAGCAGTTAGCTTACTGCTTGATGGTAAGTTGATTATTAATGGTGAAGGCACCTTCAGCCTCTCGGGCAAGTTTAACCGCAGCATCAATTTGGCTCTGGGAATCGACAACACCCAACATCCGTACATCACCTTTACGTGATACGACATCAATATCAAACGTCTCAAAGCCAGGGATCGACAGCAAAGCTATCTGAACATTTTGGCTCACTTCACTATCAGGAACACTTGAGCTTTTCGACGAAGTGGGGATCAAAACGTGCAGAGCTTCTGATGGCTTATTGCAACCCATTAACAGTAAAAGGGCGACTGCCGAGACACTCCATCGCACATTTAAATAATTTTTGTTCATATGTTTGCCTTTAGAATTGAGTAAGCAAGCCCAGTAATAATTTTAACTTTACTAAAATCATGGGTTGACGGTTATTTATTGTTAAATTTTTTCACATTCCTGATAGCCAGAATTCCTATAAGTACACCACTCGTTGAGAACCTATCTCGCATTGTTATTGACTAGTGGGAACAGGAATAATTGTCTCTGGTAACCATGCCAAAAGTAAGTACTTTGACCTTGTCATCACCCTCCTTTTTTGACAGAAAAGCTTAACACTGAACGCTTTATAAGGAGCATAATTATAGGTTCTTCTTTTCCGTCGCAATAGAAGATAAACACTCTCTTAAATAAATATACTCTACACGTAAAATCTAACTTATCTGGGCTTCATTTTTAAACCGCGTTATGAATGCAGGGCGTTTTTCTAAAGACTATTTTATGTTTTGGAAAATATCCATCAGATACTCGAATTAAGTGAACCAAACGCGCAACCTTGTCCTACTTATTGTTACTATAGTGTTCATTTATTGCCATCTTAGGTGTGCGGTCTGAGCGAAATACTCCCCAGTTTTTTTCAGCAATACCGTCTGGCTTATCTTCGCCCCCTTTCCACTTTTCATCGAAAGCTTCAAAATAGTAAGACACAATATGATTGTCGACTAGCCATTGTCTGTATGCGTCATAAAATACTTTTTGGGCGCGTTCACTGGCCTCTCCAACAATCAAGCTTTCGTCACCATTACTAGTAATAGCGCTAGTTGCCCAGCCTGACTCACCTAACACAATCTGCTTGGTCGGGTGTAAAGCTTGGATATCAAGGAAGGTTTTCTCGGTCCATGGCAACGCATTCTCGAGGGGTTGAGAATTCCACATAGCATAAGCATGCAAAACGATATAATCCAATGCTTGCGCTATTTCTTGACTCCATGGTTTGTTCCAAAAATTATAGTCATCGGCTAGTGTTACCGGCACTTCCGTCTCTGTTTGAACTTTTTTAACCCATCCTAAATACTTTGGGTAATCAGATTTTTCCAGCTTATGTGCTGACCAGTCGACAAAAATTTCATTGCCAAGATTGACTGTCACCACAATGTCTTTGTATTCATTGGCTAGACGAATAACCTCTGAAATTTGTTGCTGATTTTCTTCGTCAGTCTGAGTAGAGGATAGCCAAGCGCCTTGCATCACCTTGACTGGCAAATTGTGTTTTTTGATCGTCTTTAATACTTGTTCACTGGCTGCATCAGCAGCGTACATTCGGATAAGATTCCAAGATATATCGTTATCAGCAGTCAATAACAGCATGTCTTGAAGAATGTCTTTCTCAGACGAAACACTCTTTTTCTCAGGACTCTCACCGTCACGATAAGAGCCATAAGATATGCCGATACCAATCCATCTATCATTTATCGAGGGTTCAAATACCGACTTTATATTTGCAGAATTATAGTTTTTTTTGGTCATACTGTTCACCTGAAAATTAAAGCCCGTTAATACTAATAGCATGCTGATAAAAGATAATAATTTCATATTACATTCCCATAATTAGGCGGCTTTATTGCTGATTGACTGTAGTTAATCGAAACTGGGGCATAGATATCAAGCCATTTACGCTGTAACGGACTTTTATAGGGTCTATGAGGCTGAGGCGTTGGCTAACAGCCATTTTATTTCACTAAAAAAGCAGTAAGTAAGGTATTAAGAATCTTAATCTAAGGTGAAAAAGTCTTGAACTACACAACATAACTTCATTGCTGATATTATAATTCGGTGGATTGGCTGATTACGGATCTTAAAATAATAGCCCTACGGAGCCACTTAAATAGAGGCTTTACTATTAGCTTGGTAAAAATAAAACGGTTCTTTAATGAAAATACCGGAAAATAGCTTCGCCCCACACGACAAGTAAAAAACTAAGTGCGATAAATACCGCTGATGATCCTAGGTCTTTAGCTCGGCCGATTAAAAAATGGTGCTCTAGTGTGACACTATCGGCCAAAGCCTCCAGAGCCTAGTTGACTATTTCAGCAAAAAGCACAAGTTCGTTGCCGTATACCCGGTCACTGTGATCAGCGATGATAAGAAATACGGTGTCTTGCCAGCAATCTGATTTTTTGGCATTTCTATAAGTTGTCCCAATGCAAAGTCAGCGTATTTGACAGCATTGGCAACGGTGTTTTTGGGTTGTTCTGCTAGCTCTATTCGACCATCAGGAAACTCAAAGGGTGAATGATTGGTAGAAGTAAAAACTAAACTAAAAAACCGCTTCATATTATCGAAGTGTGCCTCACCACCGTAAATAAAAGTCGTGTCATAACCCTGTTGTGCCAACAATTAGCCAATAGTGAAAAAGTTGTTTTGACTCCCTCCAAGCTTTACAACACTTCGAGCGGGGGTCGGCAAAAAACCTGTAATAACCGCTTCAATACCTCTGACTGAACGGGTACCTGTGGCATAAAGGTTATCGAACTATATTCCTTGATCTGCTAATTTATCAATATTAGGGGTTAGGTTTTGTCCGCCAAGTTTACCGACAAAGTCAGCCCCTAAGCTTTCTTGTAAAATGATGACCAAGTTCTTTTTACCACGAGGCGGTGAAACCAGCTCACTGCGCTGACTGTGCAAGGTAGTAACATGACTATTAAAGAAATCACTTTCTGGAAGCAGCATGCCCTGATAAATGGGTCCTAAAATCATCTCTGTATGCATTTCGCCATAAATAGGCTTACCACCTTGCTCATGTTTGATTTTTTCATAGAGTGCATAAACGACTGAATAAGCTGAGCTAAGGGGTAATGTATTCACAAGAGAATCCGATGAAAAAACCACTTTGCTGGGGTTCACGGGTCGATGACCCTATGCAGAACGGGCGCCGCCAACACACAATATACGCCAAGTATGGCAAGCAATGGTGCGCTCCAGCTATAAGTAGGTGCCGTTTTTTGCTCCAAAAAGCATAAAACGCTCAAGCTGCCATAGCGTTAACGCTAAGCGAGAGAGACTTAAAAATACTAATCCACAGGCAACAAAACCAAGAATAGGATAAATCCAACGAAGATGACCACGAGCCACAATAACTGCCTTAATATTGCTGAAGTGGTAGTAGTATGTCATACCAAACTTAAATTATTCTTAAGTATGTTAATTGAAAGGTTTATGCGCAATAAACTCGCTTATGAACATAAGCGCTTGAACAATTTAGATATTATTGAATATCTACTCAATAATGACTTGCAGCAACTGAAAATCATCCCAGTTCCACCAAATAATGATAATGATCACTACGACAGCGACTTAATCTAAACTCAATGGCCTTATTGTCCAAAGAATGAGTGATTCTAGTAACTTCAAGCAAGGGATCACCTTCTTGTATGCCTAACATCTGGGCATCTTTTTTTGTTGCAAGCACGGCTTTGATACTGTCTCTGGTGTCACGAACTGTGAGGTTAAATTGAGTTTGATAAAAGTGGTAAAGAGTATGAGGAACGTCTGGTTTTTTTTCTAATATAGCAAAATACTTGTGTGGCAAAAATATGGTTTCAGCCATACAAAACTGGTCATTCAAAATTCGCCTCCGACTTAGCACTATCACTTTCGAAGTAGAGTCTAATTCTAAGGCCTCAGCAACCTGTTTTGTTACCAGTTGCGTTTCCATTGATAACAATTCAGCTTTGGGTAATTCAGGGGTTTTCCCATCTGCGATTAATGGAAAAAATCGATACAAACTGTGATGCCCGGTATGTTCAGATACAAAGGTGCCAATACCTTGCTTACGGTTCAGGATTTTTGCATCGGTTAGGCAATTTAAGGCTTTACGAACAGTGCCTTGGCTCACATTCAGCTCGCTCGCTAATTGAAACTCATTAGGTAACATTTCACCAGGCTTCCATCGTTGCTCGACAATAAGTTGAGTCACATGCTCTTCAACTTGTTTGTATAAGGGCTGGAAAGCAAGCCCTGGGCGGCTAAGCTTATTATCAAAACGATTTTTATTCATTAATGTGAACAGTAAGTTAACATGGACTTAGGGTATTATTAACTATCGCTCTTATACAAGATATTAAATAAATATTATCCCAAAAATGTATAGACCTAAGTCGTTGACACAAACCGTAAACACTTAGAAACAATGCGCGTGACATTGATACCCGTTGATTATTCTCATCGATTGACAAAAATTTAACACTACTATAACTTATGTCTTATATAAGATTAATAACGTACTCTTTATCCATACTCAATTCGTTCGCTAGTAGAAATGCACCGAAATCAGTACCTGAAGAATAGAATGTAGCGTTTAGAAAACTATAAGAGGTTACCTTTGCCCGTGCTTACATCCGTGCTTTCACCCGAGCTACCAGTTGCTCCAGAACTTAACCTATCAGCTCCCGATTGGAACACTGTGTCCCAAGTGAACGTGACAGGTTCGGCTTATCTTGCCGATGATGCTTCGATTATATTGCCCACTTCTGTTGGCTTGCTTCAGGTAAGTTTTCATTCATGTGGATTACGCCTTAAAATAGCAGGTAGGTCTAATGCCGATTATGAAATGCTACTGCAAGAGCCTGAAACACTTCCTTGTAGCCTAATTCACTCGGAACAAAGCACCACTATTACCTCAGATAATTATGAACTAAACATCCAACACACTCCTTTTTCATTTGCTCTCAATAGTAATGGAAAAAGTGTACAAAAAACTCCAAATGATGGACATTTTGTGCGTCGATACCGTATGCCGCCTCTAGCAAAAACATCGCAAGGTTGGCTGTTTAGCCTAGATTTAGGCGCAGAAGAAGCGGTGTATGGGTTAGGTGAAAAATGGTCGAGCTTGAATAAACGAGGCCAATTTATTCGCTCCTATAATCATGATGCTCTTGGGGTTAATGCCGAAGTCTCTTATAAAAACACACCTTTTGCTTGGAGCCCATCTGGCTGGGGCGTATTTGTACATACACCTGCCCCCGTAACTCACGCTGTTGGATATGCACCTTGGTCGCAAAGAGCTTATGGCTTATTGATCGAAGATGACGCGTTAGATATCTTTATATTCAAAGGTAAAAATGGGGCTGAGATGATCCATCAATATACCGAGCTAACGGGTAAAGCTCCGGTACCGCCGGTGTGGAGTTTGGGGGTTATTTTATCTAAAGCCTATTACCAAGATGTACCCGAACTAATGGCTACCGCAAAAGCCGTGCGTGAACACAATATGCCTTGCGATGTGATCACTTTAGATGGACGCGCATGGCAAGATACCGATACGCGCTTCGCCTTCGAATGGGATCCAAAACGATTTGCCGACTTCCCGCCAAGTAAAGTCATTGGTGACTTAAAGGCAATGGACTTTAAAGTGTGTATTTGGGAATACCCTTTAGTATCCGTACAAAACCCCTTGTTTGAAAAAATGGCTAATAAAGGCTGGTTACTTAAAGATAAACGTAGCGGCGAAGCCTACCGTTATCAATGGGATATGAGTGCCTTTGCCGAAGTGCTTACACCATTACCTGAATCAGGCATAGTCGATTTCACACACCCCGAAGCTTTTGCCTTTTGGCTTGAATCACACAAACCCTTATTCGACCTAGGCATAGACATGATCAAGGCCGACTTTGGTGAACAAGTAGAAGACGACAACATGCTAGCCCATAATGGCGACTCAGGGCATCGATTGCACAATGTGTATAGCCTGTTGTATAACCGTTGTGTGTATCAAGCAGCTGAAAAATATAGCAAAACAGGTGCATTCTTATTTAGCCGTAGCGCTTGGACCGGATCGCAACGCTACCCAAGTCAATGGGGCGGCGATCCTCAGGCAGATTGGGGGGGGATGATTGGTAGCATTCGTGGTGCTTTGTCTTGGGGTATGTCTGGCGCGCCTTATTTTGCCACAGACGTGGGAGGTTTTTACAAAGATACCCGCGACTCTGAGTTATTTGTTCGCTGGTCACAAACGGCTGTATTTTCTGCGCATATGCGCTTACATGGCATAGGCCAGCGCGAACCGTGGAGTTACAGTTCAGAGGCTGAAAATGCCGTTAATCAGGCGTTAAAACTGCGTTATCAGCTTATTCCTTATATTCAAAACACCATGCAACAAGCTAATCAAACGGGTATGCCATTGATGCGCGCTATGGCACTAGCCTTTCCTGACGACAGATTAGCCAGAGGTTTTGAAATACAGTTTATGTTTGGTGACCAGTTATTGGTGGTGCCTTGCACACAAGCCGGTGGCGAGGTAGAGTTTTACTTACCTCAAGGCCAATGGCTAAGGTTCCCTGACCAACAATTGTTTACTGGCGGCAGAGTTCACAAAATGACTTTAACTCTAGATGAAATGGCAGTGTTTGTTCCTGCTGGCCATCAAATACCCATTGGTCCAGATATATTGCATACCGAACAGTTAGACAATCCAACAATCGGCCAACAAGTCAGTCATTACTGGCCAGCTAAAGGTGCAATGTCATAATGATTAAGCTGCAGCAAACATTGTTCGCAATCAATACGCCATTAGGTAAGTTCAACTATTGGGTAGCGAATGTAGCCAAAAACTTAGCCGGTGGATTACTTGCGATGATGTTAGGCATGATACTGGCGCAGGTGTTTTTTCGCTATGTGCTCAACGATTCGTTAGCGTGGACTGAAGAACTTGCGAAGTTTGCCATGGTTTGGGTAGCGTGTTTAGTCGCACCTTGGGCATATCGAGCACACTTAAATGTGTCAATTCAAATGTTTGCCGATGCGCTGCCAGCTGTTTTACATAGAATAACCGAACTTCTGATCACTATTTTAGTAATAGGTATCTGCAGTATCTTTTTTATTCAGAGCTTAGATTTTTGGCAAACAGGACTGAGTATTAATGCGTCGTCTGTGCCCGTTAAACTAGCTTATTTTTATAGCTGCGCGCCTTTTGCTTTTGGCTCAATTTGTTTGGTCGGCATAGAAAGGCTTATCGAGCAATTATGCTTGCCCTTAGATCATTGCTTCGCCCCACCACAGGACGCCACCTAATATGTCGTTAAGTTATTTCTGGGTATTTATTTTATTATTAACCGCTGGTGCACCGGTCATTTTTGCGCTGTTAATTGGCCCTGGGGTCAGCCTGATTTTAGACGGTCAGGAAGTGTTCTTCTCTGCCCTATTAAATAGACTTTACTCAGGCATGAACTCTTTTCCTTTGATGGCAGTGCCATTTTTTATCCTCGCTGGTGAACTGATGAATCAAGGGGGGATCACCCAGTCAATTGTGCGTTTTAGCCAAACCTTGATAGGCCACTATCGCGGTGGATTAGCACAAGTGAATATTTTATCTTCAGTGTTATTTGCAGGTTTGTCTGGCTCAGCGGTAGCAGATACCTCGGCCCTAGGTAAAATGCTTATTCCAGCCATGGAGCAAAATGGATATAGCAGACGTTTTGCTGCGGCGGTGACTGCCGCATCGTCAGTCATAGGCCCGATAATTCCGCCCTCTGGCATTATGATTTTATACGCGTTTATTATGAACGTATCTGTCGCAGGCATGTTTTTGGCCGGTATAGTGCCGGGCATATTGATTTGCGCAGGTTTGATGTTAATGACCAGCTATATTGCCAAAAAGCGAAATTACCCCATTGCGAATGCCAAGGCCACTTGGCATGAGCGCGGCAGTGCATTCAAAAGCTCATTTTTACCGCTGTTAACCCCCGTCATTTTGTTAGGTGGCATAGTTTTAGGGGTATTTACCCCCACCGAAGCCGCGGCAGTAGCAGCAGGTTACGCCCTGATTATCACCTTGTTTGTGACCCACACTCTCAAATTTAATAAGTTACCTTCTATATTAGTCGATGCCGCAGTACAGTCTGGCACTATCCTACTGTTAGTTGGCTCGGCTGTGACCTTTGCTTGGATCATTACGGTATCGGGCATGGCAGATACACTCGCCTCAGAAATATTGGGTATCACCGACAATGTGTTGTTACTGCTGCTAATCATCAACTTATTTTTATTTGCTATAGGTATGTTTTTAGATGCAGGGCCCGCTATCTTAATTTTAGGCCCGGTACTGGCGCCTATATTTATCACTCTAGGCATAGACCCTTTGCACTTTGCGGTGATCATGTGCGTGAATTTAACCGTGGGGCTCGCCACACCACCTATGGGTTTAGTACTGTTTGTTGCTGCTGCGGTGTCAGGTGAAAAAACTGAAAATATCGCCTTAGAAATGCTGCCATTTTTAGCAGTAGAAGCGGCGGTCATCTTTCTGATCACCTACTTCCCAGCTCTGACGATGACCTTACCTACCTTTTTTGGATTCGCTTAATATGCAA
>Ga0307492_10000779_pt1 | contig 13322 bp, 10 predicted proteins | sample SI3LmetaG_FD_202365 | JGI IMG/M metagenome (GOLD analysis project Ga0307492, IMG submission 202365) | Sea-ice brine microbial communities from Beaufort Sea near Barrow, Alaska, United States - SI3L | ecosystem: Environmental > Aquatic > Marine > Coastal | place: USA: Alaska | collected 2017-05-06
GGTGATGATCGACCCCGGCCACGGCGGCTTCGATTCGGGCGCGCGCACCCCGGCGATGGACGAGAAGGATCTCACGCTCGCGCTCGCGCTGGCCTTGCGCGACCGGCTCCTCGCCGATGGCGGGGTGCGGGTGGCGTTGACGCGCGACGACGACAGCTTCGTGGCGCTGGGCGAGCGGGCGGAAGCGGCGCGGCGGCGCGGCGCGGACCTGTTCCTGTCGATCCACGCGGATTCGGCCGGCATGGAAAACGAGCGCGCGGGCGAGATCGCCGGCGCCAGCATCTATACGCTGTCCTCGCGCGCTTCAGACGCGGCGGCTCGCCGCTACGCCGCGCGCGAGAACGCCGCCGACATCGTCAACGGCCAGGCGCTCTCGGGCCAGAGCGACGCGGTCAGCGCGATCCTGGTCGACCTGTCGCAGCGGCGCACGCAGGAAGCTTCCGAGCGGCTCGCCGCGCTGATCGAGCGCGAGGGCCAGGGCCGGCTGGTGTTCCACCCCGATCCGCGCCGCTCCGCCGCGCTCGAGGTGCTGCGCGCGCCCGACGTGCCCTCGGTGCTGTTCGAAAGCGGCTACATCACCAATCCGCGCGATGTGGCGCGGCTCGCCTCGGGCCCCGGCCGGGCCGAGTTCGCGGGGGTGATGGCGCGCGCGATCCGGCTCTGGTTCGCGCAGGCGCGCATCGAGGCGGGCCGGCGCGGCGAGGAGGCTAACCAGGGACGGCCAATTAGGGACAGTCCCTAATTGGCGCTTGCTTCGCCCAGCGGCGGCCCCGGCGCGCTTGCTAATTAGGGACTGTCCCTAATTGGCAGGACTGTTCCCAATGGCAGGGGCCGAGGAAGGGGCGGGAGCGCCACGGGCCATTGCCAGTTCAGGGGCCGCGCCCTAATCGGCACGCGATGGCCGAGGTATCGAGATTTGACGGGGTTCGCGCGTGGCTCGCCGCCAGCTGGGGACGCTTTCGCGGCTGGTTCGCGCGCAATTGGCGCGAGCGGCGCTGGTTCCGCTGGCTGGCGAGCCTGGCGGGCGCTGGTTTCGTTTTCGTGCTGGCGCTGTGGCTGTGGCTATCGAGCGACCTGCCCAACGCCGAAACGCTGCTCGAATACGAAACGCCGCTGCCTACGGTGGTGCGCGGCGCGGATGGGGCGATCGTGCACTCCTATGCCCGCGAGCGCCGCGTGCAGCTCCAGTACCCGGATTTCACGCCGCAGCTGATCGAGGCGTTTCTCGCCGCCGAGGACAAGACCTTCTTCACCCACGGCGGGGTCGACTTGTTCGGCACCGTGGGCGCGGTGGTCGATTATGCGCGCAAGGCCGGCTCCGACGAGCGCGCGGTCGGCGGCTCGACCATCACCCAGCAGGTCGCCAAGAACGTCCTGCTCACCAACGAATATTCGGTCACCCGCAAGCTCAGGGAAATGATCCTGGCACGGCGGATCGAGGGCGTGCTGACCAAGCCCGAAATCCTCACCCTCTATCTCAACGAGATTCCGCTGGGCCGCCGCAGCTTCGGCGTGCAGGCGGCGGCGCGGGCCTATTACGACAAGGACGTGGACGAGCTCGCGCTGCACGAGGCGGCGTTCCTCGCCATCCTGCCCAAGGCGCCCGAACGCTACGGCCGCAAGCAGAACGAGGCGATGGCGATCGCGCGGCGCAATTTCGTGCTCGATCAGATGGTCGACAACGAGTTCGTCACCGCGGCAGAGGCCACGGCCGCCAAGGCGATGCCGCTCGGCCTGGTGACCGAACGCGCCGAACGCTACGCCGACGCCGGCTATTTCCTCGAGGAGGTGCGCCGGCAATTGCTGGCGCGCTATGGCGAGAAGGCCGAGGACGGCCCCAACAGCGTCTATGCTGGCGGGCTGTGGGTGCGGACCTCGCTCGACACCGCCTATCAGGACGCCGCGCGCGATGCGCTGAGGAAGGGCCTGCTGCGCTATGCCGCGGGCAAGTCCTGGAAGACGCTTGCCTGGCTCGATCCAGACGCCGGCGATCTCACCAGCCAGCTCGCGGGCGCCAACCTCGGCATCCGCTACCAGGACTGGCGTATCGGCGTGATCACCGCGAAGAGCGGCGGCGGCGCGACGATCGGCTTCGCCGACGGGCAAACTTTTCCGCTGTCCAACGCGCCCGATGCGATCCGCGTGGGCGACGTCACCGCCGCCGCACCCTCGGGCAATGGCTACGCCGCCCGCACCGTGCCCGAAGTGTCGGGCGCGTTCCTGGCCGAGGATCCCGAGAACGGGCGGATCATGGCGATGCAGGGCGGCTTCGACAGCCGGCTCGGCAGCTTCAACCGCGCCACGCAGGCGCTCCGCCAGCCGGGCTCGACCATCAAGCCCTTCGTCTATGCCAGCGGGCTCGACGCCGGGATGAGCCCGGCGACGCAAGTGCCCGACCAGACTTATTGCGTCTATCAGGGCGCGGGGCTGGGCGAGAAATGCTTCCGCAACTTCGGCGGCGGCGGGGGCGGCACACACACCATGCGCTGGGGGCTCGAGCAGAGCCGCAACCTCATGACCGTCCAGATCGCCGCCGACGCCGGGATGCCGGCGGTCAACCGCATGTTCAAGCGCGTCGGGATCGGCGACTACGAGGACTACCTCTCCTTCGCGCTCGGCGCCGGGGACACCACGGTGGCCCGAATGGTCTCGGCCTATGCCGCGCTCGCCAACTGGGGCCGCATCCACGGCGAGGGCACGGTGATCGACTATGTCCAGGACCGCCGCGGCAAGGTGATCTGGCGCGCCGACAAGCGGGTCTGCACCGGCTGCTCGATGGCGGAATGGGACGGTAAGCCGATGCCGCGCCTGGGCGTCTCGGGCAAGCAGGTGATGGACCCGCGCACCGCCTTCCAGGTAGTGCACATGCTGCAGGGCGTGGTGACGCGCGGCACCGCGGTGCGGCTGCGCGCGCTGAACCTGCCGATCTTCGGCAAGACCGGGACCACCACCGGGCCCACCAACGCCTGGTTCGTGGGCGGTTCCCCCCATATCGTGGCGGGAATGTATATCGGCTTCGACCAGCCGCGCCCATTGGGCGGCTGGGTCCAGGGCGGCAACACCGCAGGGCCCATCTTCAAGGACTTCGTCGACGCCACCCGCAAACGCTGGACGCTCGACGAATTCGTCGCGCCGCCGGGCGTGCTGATGGTCAAGATCGACCGCCGCTCGGGCAAGCGGGTGTTCGAGGGCACCCCGTCCGACGATCCGACAGCGGCGGTCATCTGGGAGGCGTTCAAGCCCGACACCGAGCCGCCGCGCGCGACCCGGCAGGACCAGATCGCCGCACGCCGCAACGAAATCCTCGAGCTGATCCGCGCCGCCCGCCGTCCCGCCCAACGCGCGAGCGCGGAGCAGCAGGCGGTGCAGAACCCCGACTTTGTCGAGGAGCAGGGCGGGATTTATTGACCTAGCCTCTCGGACCCTTTTGTTCACACGAAGACACGAAGAGGGCAGTTTTGCGCCGCAGGCAGATCGCGTCCGTGCAACCGGCGACTTGGCAGAGCGGCTTCGCCGCAGGCGCTGACCTCTTCGTGTCTTCGTGTGAAAAAATTGGCTTGGCGCTAAGCATCCGTGCGCGCATGCTGCGCTTATGACCCGCATCCTCGCCGCCGCCGCGGCACTCGCCCTTTCCGCTGTCCCCGTTGCCGCCGCGCTGCCCGAAGGCGCCAGGGCGCCGCTGTTCACGGCCAAGGGCGCGCGTGCCGGGAAGGCCGTTTCGATCGACCTCGCGAAGGAACTGAGGAAGGGGCCGGTGGTGCTCTATTTCTTCCCCGCCGCCTTCACCGCGGGATGCAACATCGAGGCCAACGCCTTCGCGGCGAAGATCGGCGAGTTCGAGAAGGCCGGCGCCACCGTGATCGGCATGACCGCGGGCAATGTCGACCGGTTGGTCGAGTTCTCGGCCAGGGAATGCGCCGGGCAGTTCACCGTCGCCGCCGCCAGCCCCGAGGTGATCGAGGGCTACGACGTCAGCCTCGCCGCCAAGCCCGGCTGGACCACCCGCACCACCTATGTGATCGCCAGCAACGGCCGCATCGCCGACGCCTTCACCGACATGGCGCCGCAGGGCCACATCGCCCGCAGCCTCGCCGCGGTGCACAAGCTGGCCGGGCATTAACCCAATCCACCCTCCCCGCTCGTGCTGAGCCTGTCGAAGCATGGTGGCGAAACGTTGCCGCTACCCGTCCTTCGACAGGCTCAGGACGAGCGGACCTCGAGAATGCAAGGCGTCTTTCCGTAGCGCCGCCACTAGGCTAGGCGCGCCCGCATATCTGGTTCGGAGACTACCCATGCGTGCCGAAGGGCAGGCCCATATCGCCCGCATCGAAGCCGCGCTGGCGCTGGTGCGCCAGTCGCTCGACTGGGAGCGCGCGCTGCGCCGGCTCGACGAGCTCAACGCCCGGGTCGAGGACCCGACGCTGTGGCATGACCCCAAGGATGCGGAAGCCGTGATGCGCGAGCGCCGCAAGCTCGAAGCGGCGATCGGCACGGTCAAGCAGATCGGCTCCGAGATGGCCGACGCGGTCGAGTTCGTCGAGCTGGGCGAGGCCGAGGGCGATGCCGACGTCGAGGCCGAAGGGCTGGCCAGCCTCGCGGCGCTGGCCGAGCGGGCCGATGCCGACAAGGTCCAGGCGCTGCTCTCGGGCGAGGTGGACGGCAACGACACCTATCTCGAAATCCACGCCGGCGCGGGCGGGACCGAGAGCCAGGACTGGGCCGAGATGTTGCTCAGGATGTATGCCCGCTGGGCCGAGCGCAAGGGCTTCAAGGTCGAGACGGTCGAGTACCAGGCGGGCGAGGCCGCGGGCATCAAGAGCGCCACTTTGCTGCTCAAGGGCGACAACGCCTATGGCTATGCCAAGACAGAGAGCGGGGTTCACCGCCTCGTCCGCATCAGCCCCTACGACAGCTCGGCGCGGCGCCACACCAGCTTCAGCTCGGTGTGGGTCTATCCGGTGATCGACGACAGCTTCGAGGTCGACATCAATCCCGCCGACCTCAAGATCGATACCTACCGCGCCAGCGGCGCGGGGGGCCAGCACGTCAACACCACAGACAGCGCGGTGCGCATCACCCACCAGCCGAGCGGCATCGTCGTCGCCAGCCAGCAGGACCGCAGCCAGCACAAGAACCGCGAGATCGCGATGAACATGCTCAAGGCGCGGCTCTACGAGGCCGAGATGCGCGCGCGCGAGGAAGTCGCCAGCGCCGAGCATTCGGCCAAGAGCGACATCGGCTGGGGCCACCAGATCCGAAGCTACGTCCTTCAGCCGTACCAGATGGTGAAGGACCTGCGCACGGGGCACACCAGCCCCACCCCCGACGATGTGCTCGACGGCGCGCTCGACCCCTTCATCTCCGCCGCGCTCGCCCAGCGCGTGACCGGCGAGACCGTCGATGTGGAGGACGCCGATTAGGCGCCGGGCCATAGTGGAAGATCGGGCTGATTCGCTCACGCAAGCCTTTGCCATGCCGCCTGTCGCTGGCTAAGGCGATCCCATGCAGCCTCGTTTACCGATTGCAGCGCTTATGGCTCTCGCTCTCGCGGGATGCGACCTGGCCGGAGGCGCGACGGACAGCCGGACCGGCGATTTTCCCGAACCGGACCGCCCGGTGTCCAACCTCGGCCGCACCCAGTTTTCGACCGAGGACGCGCGCGACCAGCGCGGCGAGGCGGAGAGCGTCATGCGTCTGGCCGAGATCGCGCCTGGCATGCGTGTCGCGGATATCGGCGCGGGCGAGGGCTATTACACCGTCCGCCTGGCCGAAAAGGTCGGCGCCAAAGGCAGGGTGCTGGCGCAGGACATCGACCGCGAGGTGCTCGACAGGCTCGGCGAGCGGGTGGTGCGCGAGCGGCTCGACAATGTCTCGATCAAGCTTGGCGCGCCCGACGATCCGAAACTGCCCGAGAACAGCTTCGATCGCGTGTTCCTCGTCCACATGTATCACGAGGTTCAGGAGCCCTATGCCTTCCTGTGGAACATGTGGCCCGCGCTCAAGCAGGGCGGCCAGCTTATCGTGGTCGATGTCGACCGCCCCACCGATCGGCACGGCATTCCGCCACTCCTGCTAAGTTGCGAGCTCGAGGCAACCGGATACCGTCTTGTAGCGTTCAAGGATGCGCCCGAATTGCAGGGCTACTATGCACAGTTCGAACGCGGGTCTAAAAGGCCGGAACCCGGTCAGATCGAGGCTTGCAAGGGTTCCGCGCCGCAACCCGGCGCCGCCGTCGACTGACCTGGCCCCCCAATGCTTGCCCACCGGGCGGAGAGAGAGAATTCGATGAGCTTCAAGGGACTTCAGCCGATCCTCTACGGCGGCCGCGAGGTCTGGCCGCTGATCGAGGGCGGCAAGGGGGTTTCCGCGACCAACCACCTGAGCTCCGGCGCCTGGGCGGCGGCGGGCGGTATCGGCACGGTCAGCGCGGTCAATGCCGACAGCTATGACGCCGAGGGCAAGATCGTCCCGCAGATCTACGACCAGCTCACCCGGCTGGAGCGGCATCGCCAGCTCGTCGCCTATGCCATCGATGGCGCGGTCGAGCAGGTGAAGCGCGCCTACGACATCGCGAACGGCCCAGGGGGCATGAGGGGCGCGATCAACATCAATGTGCTGTGGGAGATGGGCGGCGCGCAGGAAGTGCTCGAAGGCGTGCTGGAGCGCACCCGCGGCCTGGTGGCCGGCGTCACCTGCGGCGCCGGCATGCCCTATCGCCTGGCGGAGATCGCGCAGCGCTTCAACGTCCACTACCTCCCCATCATCAGCTCGGCGCGCGCCTTCCGCGCGTTGTGGAAGCGCAGCTACAACAAGGTCGCCGAGCTGATGGCGGCGGTGGTCTATGAAGACCCGTGGCTCGCTGGCGGCCACAACGGCCTCTCCAACGCCGAAGACCCTATGAAGCCCGAGGATCCCTATCCGCGCGTCAAGGCGCTTCGCGAGACGATGCGCGCCGAGGGCGTTTCCGAGGACACTGCCATCGTGATGGCGGGCGGGGTCTGGTTTCTGCGCGAATGGGACCACTGGATCGGCAATCCCGAGCTCGGCAAGATCGCCTTCCAGTTCGGCACCCGGCCCCTGCTCACCGAGGAAAGCCCGATCCCCGGCGAGTGGAAGGAGGCGCTACGCCACCTCGACGACGGCGACGTGCTGCTCCACAAGTTCAGCCCGACCGGCTTCTATTCGAGCGCGGTCAGGAACAGCTTCCTGTGGGATCTGATCCACCGTTCGGAACGCCAGATACCCTACAGCCGGGTCGAGGCGGGCGAGCACACCCGCCAGCTCGACGTGGGCGTGCGCGGCAAGAACTTCTGGGTCGCGCAGAAGGACTACGAGCGCGCCCGGGCGTGGTTCGGCGAGGGCCATACCGAGGCTCTGAAAACCCCCGACGACACCATCGTCTACGTCACCCCCGAAAAGCGCGACGAAATCCGCAAGGATCAGAAGGATTGCATGGGCTGCCTCAGCCACTGCCAGTTCTCCAGCTGGAAGGACCACGGCGACTACACCACCGGGCGGCTGGCCGACCCGCGCAGCTTCTGCATCCAGAAGACCCTGCAGGACATCGCCCACGGCGATCCGGTGGACCGCAACCTGATGTTCGCCGGCCACGCCGCCTACCGCTTCAAGCAGGACCCGTTCTATTCGAACAACTTCACCCCCACGGTGAAGGAATTGGTGGACCGGATTTTGACGGGGGACTAGGCTGCGTCCGGCGTCGCACTGCGGCCTAGCGGCATGGTGAAAGTGAAGCGCGTTTCCTCTTCGGTCGAGCTCACCTCGATGGTCCCGCCATGCGCCTTGGCGATCTCGCTGACGATGAAGAGCCCGAGGCCAAGGCCGTTCTGGCGGTCCCTGATCGCGCCACGGAAAAACGGCTGAAACAGATGCCTCTGTGCGTCCTCGGGAATGGGGCGGCCCCCGTTGCTGACCGCTAGGACGAAGCCGTCGGCCTCGGTTCGTGCGTCCAGCACGATCGGCTTGCCGCGGTCGCCGTGGGTCATCGCATTGCTCAAGAGATTGGAGGCGAGCTGCCCCAGGCGCAGCGGATCGCACAGGAACGGCGTCTCGATCCGGATATGCGCCTGGATGTCGCGGCCGGGGGCGATCACCTGCACTTCCCTGACCACCTGCTCCAGCACGGGCTTTATCGGCCGCTCGGCATCGAGTTCGAGCGGAATGCCCTGACCCAGCCGGCCGCGGGCGAAATCGAGGACGTTCCCGATCAGCGCCAGCGCGCGCCCAGCACTATCTTCCATCTCGCGCAGGACCGCCGCGCCGCGTGCGCTCAGCTGTTCGTTCCTGGCGAGAATCCCGATGCCCGCTGCGACTGCCGCGAGCGGGTTGCGAAGGTCATGGCCCAGCACCGCGATGAACTGCTCGCGGAGCACCGAAACTTCCTGCTCGCTGTCGGCCCGCGCCTCCGCCTCGCTGCGGGCGGCGACCAGCCCGCGCTCGTAGGTGCGGCGATCGATCGCCCGGAACAGCGTCAAACGCGTGGACAACAGGCCGCCGTCGGAGTCGCGCTTCTCGGCGGCATTGGCGATCATCGGCAGCTTGCCGCCATCGGCCTGGAGAAGATCGAGAGCGATCTCGTCGACATAGCCCTGCAGGCGCAACAGGGGGGCTAGGTGCGTCTCTAATGCGATCTTGCCCCCGAAACTAAGAAGCGAGTGGAACGGCTCGCCAAGCAACGAATCGGTGTCACCGCCCAGCCAGCGGGCGAGGGTCCGGTTGATCCGCACGATACGCCCGTTGGGCGAAAGCGAGACGTAACCGCACGGCGCGTTGTCGTAGAGGTCGGCGAGATCCTCGCCTATGGGCGTCTCAGACAAAGGCGCGGATCGCCGCCGCCACTTTTTCGGGCGCGCTCAGATTGGGGCAGTGGCCGGTCGCATCGAGCAGGACATATTCGCTGCCTGGAACCTGGGCGTGGACGTACTCGCCCACCGTCTCGGGAGCGATGATATCCTCCTGGCACTGCAGCACGAGGGTCCGGACCTTGAGGCGCGGCAAGTCCGCGCGGTTGTCCGCGAAGAAGGTCCTGCGGGCGAACTGGCGCGCGATCTCGGGGTCGGTGGCGCAGAAGCTGTTGGTCAGCGCTTCGCCAAGCTCTGGACGGTCGGGATTGCCCATAATCGCCGGCGCCATCGCGGCCGACCAGCCGAGATGGTTGTCCGCCAGGAATTCGAGCAGTTCCTCGATCTGCGCTTTCGAGAATCCACCGGTGTAGTCGCCATCATCTACATAGCGCGGTGAAGGGCCCACCATCACGAGATCGGAAAACATCCCGGGCGCCTTGAGCGTGGCGAGCCCGCCGATCATGGCGCTGACCGAATGGCCCACGAACACGGCGCCCTTCAGGCCGAGTGTCTCGCCAATCTCGACCACGTCGGCGGCATAGCCCTCCAGGGTTGCGTATTTCTGGCTGTCGTAAGCGGTCAGATCGGACCGGCCGGCGCCGACAAGGTCGAGAAGGACGACGCGGAAATCGCGCTCAAAGCTGCGAGCGACCGGGCCCCACATATGCTGATCGCACCCGAAACCGTGCGAGAACATGATGGTGCGTTCGCCTTCGCCCGAGATGACGACATTGTTCCGGTTCAGAATCATTGCCCGGCGCCTAGCATGCGCCCGAGGGTCGTGCCACCCAAATGGGGACGCGCGCACGGCGCCGCCGCGCCTCACCGCCACAGCTGCATCGCCCGCACGGCGCCCGGAAGTCTCGCATCGGTGTCGGGGCGCGAGACGGTACGTTCGAGCAGGTGCCAGCGGCGGCGCAGGCGCGATTTCTTCCACAGATCGACGATCCACACCGTGCCCGACAGCGGTTCGCCGTCGATGCGGGCCTCGATCGTCATTCCCGTGGCGAAGACCGCGATGCCGCCGTGGCGGCGGATGTAGACGCTGCCGAAGCGATAGCTGTCGCACAGCAGCCGCGTACCGGCGGCCTCGAGCCAGCTCGCGCGGTCGAGGATCGCCGCCCTGTCCGATCCGAGCAGGAAGATGAAGTCGCGCCCCGCCATCGCCTTCATCGTCTTGCGGTCGCGCTGAATCCAGGCGCGCATCCACCGATGCTCGAGGGCCTCGATGGTGCTTTCGAAAGTCGTCATGCCGGGTGCATTACACGATTGGAATGAGCCGGGAAGGCGGATCGCGGAGCAGCGTCAGGGCCGCGTCTGCCCGCTGCCGCGCACGCGGTATTTATAGGTCGTGAGCTGCTCCAGCCCCACGGGTCCGCGCGCGTGGAGACGGCCGGTGGCGATGCCGATCTCCGCGCCCATGCCGAACTCGCCGCCGTCGGCGAACTGGGTCGAGGCGTTGTGGATCACGATCGCGCTGTCCACCTCGGCGAGGAACCGCTTGGCTGCGGCGGGGTCCTCGGTCAGGATCGCGTCGGTGTGGTGCGAGCCGTGGCGGTTGACCCAGGCGACGGCCTCGTCGAGCCCATCCACCACCGCCACCGAGGCGATGGCATCGAGATATTCGATGTCCCAGTCCTCGGCGGAGGCGGGCAGGATGCGCGGGTCGAGCGCCCGCGCCGCCGCGTCGCCGCGCAGCTCGCAGACGCCCTCGAACATTTCGGCCAGGGCGGGCACCATGTCTCCCGCGATGGCGCGATCGACGAGGATGCTCTCGGTCGCGCCGCAGACGCCGATGCGGCGCAGCTTGGCATTGCGGATCACCGCAAGCGCCTTGGCGGGATCGGCGGCTTGGTGGACATAGCTGTGGCAGTTGCCGTCGAGGTGGAGCAGCGTCGGCACCCGCGCCTCCGCCTGGACCAGCGCGACCAGCCCCTTGCCGCCGCGCGGGATCACGAGATCGACGGCGCCGCCCGCGCCGCGCAGCAGCTCGGCCACCGCCGCCCGATCCGGGGTGCCGACCGCCTGGACCGCGTCCCGCGGCAACCCCGCCGCGGCCAGCCCGGCGCGCATCGCCGCCACGATCACCCCGGTCGAGCGCGCGCTGTCGCTGCCGCCGCGCAGAATCGCCGCATTGCCCGACTTGAGGCACAGCGCGCCGGCATCCGCCGCCACATTGGGGCGCGATTCATAGATCATCCCGATCACCCCGATCGGCACCGCGACGCGCTCGATCGCCAGGCCGTTCGGGCGGGTGGTCGTGTCGAGGAGGCGGCCGACCGGATCGGGCAGCGCGGCGATCGCTTCGAGCGCGGCGGCCATCCCCTCGATCCGCTCGGGCGTCAGCGTCAGCCGGTCGAGAAAGGCGGCGCCGATGCCCGCCCGCTCCGCTGCCACACAGTCGGCGGCATTGGCCGCGATCAGTTCGCCGGCGGTTTCGCGAAGCGTCCGCGCGGCGGCGTTCAGCGCGGCGTCCTTGGCCGCGCGCTCCGCGCGGGCCAGCGCGGGCAGCGCGGCGCGCGCCCTGCCGCCCAGCTCCCGGACATGGTTCTCGGCCTCGCTCATCGCCCCGGTTTCGCGCGCGCGAGCGCCTCTGACAAGCCCAGCCGCGCTTCCCCCGCTGCAACACCAGCTTCACTTGGCGTTCACCGCGTCACTGGCTATAGGCGCGCTCCATGACGATCCTCGCCCAGAACGGCCAGCCCCGCGCTTCCGGCCGCGCCCGCCGCATTCTCGCCGCCTCGCTGATTCCGCTGGCGCTGGCGGCCTGCGCCACTTCTGGCGCCAAGCACGGCGACACCGCCTATGTCGCGCGCGATGTGGAGACGCTCTACGCCGCCGCCAAGGAGCGGCTCGACAGCGGCCAGCCCAAGATCGCCGCCGCGCTGTTCGACGAGGTCGAGCGCCAGCATCCCTATTCGCCGTGGGCGCGCCGCGCGCAGCTGATGAGCGCGTTCAGCTATTACGCCGCCGCCGATTACAACAAGTCGATCGAAGCCTCGCGCCGGTTCCTCGAAATCCATCCCGGCAACAAGGACGCGCCCTACGCCTATTACCTGATCGGGCTCAGCTATTACGAGCAGATCAGCGATGTCGAGCGCGACCAGAAGATCACCCTCCAGGCCAAGACCGCGCTGCAGGAGATCTCGCGCCGCTTTCCGGGCACCGAATACGCCAGCGACGCGCGGCTCAAGCTCGATCTCGTGGAGGACCATCTCGCCGGCAAGGAGATGGAGATCGGCCGCTATTACGAGCGCAGCGGCAAGTGGATCGCGGCGCAGATCAAGTTCCAGAACGTGGTCGAGAACTACCAGACCACCAGCCACACGCCCGAAGCGCTGTTCCGCCTCGTCGAGACCAGCCTGGCGCTGGGCATTCCGGCGGAGGCGAGGAAATACGCCGCCGTGCTCGGCGCCAATTATCCGGGCAGCGAGTGGTACGAGAAGGCCTATGGCCTGATCCGGAAGCACGCAGCCGGCGTCGCCGCGAGCTGACCCGCCAAGCCCCTCCACCATGCTTCGCATGGTCCCCCTCCCCAAGAGGGGAGGAATCTTGAACCCTCCCCTCTGGGGAGGTGGCAGCACGCCAAAGGCGGGCTGACGGAGGGGTTTGCAGCTATGCCGTTGCCCGGACTGGGCCCTCATCTTAGAACAGCGCGGTGCTGACCCGCCTATCCATCCGCAACATCGTGTTGATCGAGGCGCTCGACCTCGAGTTCGGGCGAGGTCTGGGGGTGCTGACCGGCGAGACCGGGGCGGGCAAGTCGATCCTGCTCGACGCGCTCGGCCTGGTGCTCGGCAACCGCGCCGAAACCGCGCTCGTGCGCGCCGGCGAGGCCAAGGCGAGCGTCACCGCCAGCTTCGAATTCGCCGCGCTTCCGGCCGCACTGGCCGCGGCGCTCGAGGATGCGGGCGTCGAGATCGAGCCGGGCGAGCCGCTGGTCATCCGCCGTCAGCTGAAAAGCGACGGCGGCAGCAAGGCGTGGGTCAATCACCAGCCCGCCGGGGCCGCGCTGCTGCGCGAGCTGGCGGGCTCGCTGGTCGAGCTCCACGGCCAGCACGACGATCGCGGGCTGGTCAATCCGCGCGGCCATCGGGCGCTCCTCGACCGCTTCGCCGGCGCCGACATTGCGGGCGTGGCGCGGGCCTGGGAGGGCTGGCGCGCGGCCGAAACCTCGCTCGCCAAGGCGCGGGCCGCGGTCGAGACCGCCAAGGCCGACCAGGATCTGCTGCTGGCGCATCTCGCCGAGCTGACCGCGCTCGAGCCCAAGGCGGGCGAGGAGGTGCGCCTCGCCGGCGCCCGCGCGGCGATGCAGAAGGGCGAGCGGCTGGCGGGCGATCTCGAGGAGCTGCGGCATGTGTGGGAAGGCTCGGATTCGCCGCTCGCCATGCTGCGCGTTGCGGCGCGGCGGCTCGACCGGATCGCGGCCGAGCACCCCTTGCTGATGGAGGCGCTCGACGC
>Ga0307492_10000780_pt1 | contig 13319 bp, 16 predicted proteins | sample SI3LmetaG_FD_202365 | JGI IMG/M metagenome (GOLD analysis project Ga0307492, IMG submission 202365) | Sea-ice brine microbial communities from Beaufort Sea near Barrow, Alaska, United States - SI3L | ecosystem: Environmental > Aquatic > Marine > Coastal | place: USA: Alaska | collected 2017-05-06
CTGGAGTGCTATTGATATTCAATTCACCCAGCGTTGGGCCCGCCCAGTAACCCTGGCTCAGCTCAAAACGGCCACAGAACTGTCAGACATGACAGTATTACGGCAGGCTCGATTGAGTATTTCACCCGTTTTGACGGTCGAATACAGCGCAATCCTGACACTTCTGGCACAAAATGAGAGCCAGTCGACATTCCCGATTCCGGCTGTTTGATTGGCGCATCATTCAATGCTTAACTAGAGTCTAGGCTTCTTTGTTCCGTTCTTTTTTTCGCACTCAGGATCTGATGGACAAACTAAAACCGATAAACTTTTCATCACTCGCCGTGGCCGAGCTCATAGATCAAACCAATTGGGCAAATGATTTCAATTGGGATGATATCCGTGTGCTAGCGCGCTACTTTACCGCGTACGAAGCCAGTCGCGGTCAGGTGATCTTCTACGAAGGTGCCAGGGCAAACTATATGGGTTTAATCATTACCGGGGCCATTCGGATCAGCAAAACTGGCTCCGACAATCTGGTGAAACCCCTAGTCGTCCTGCGTGCCTCGCAAACCTTTGGTGAACTGTCATTGATCGACGGCGCCCCGCGTTCGGGTCTGGCCGAAGCACTGGGAACCACCAAATTTGTTATCACCAACAAGAGCCAACTCGTGGCCATGTCGGAAGAGCAGCCTCAGCTGGCGTTTCGCTTGTTGTGGAAGGTCTCTGAAACCATATCTAGGCGGCTGCGCCACACCAGCTTTAGATTACTGGACATACCGCCCCCGCCCCATTAGATGACTCGTAGATAGCCAGTCGCGCCGATACCAGAGCAAAATGCAGCCCGATGACGGCGGTCAATGAGCCATTTCGGTGCCGTGCTCGAAAGCCATTACCGGCAGCACCACCTCGATTACCCCGGCCCGCTCAAATCCCAGCTTGACGCTATAGGTCTCACCCACGACAAAGGGTTTGGCCAAAGCCATAAACATCAGATGATAACCGCCGGGCTTGAGGACCAGTTCGCCACCGGCCGGTATTCTGACACCCTCTCGCTGGTGAACCATTTTCATCACACCATCGACCGACAAAGACTGGTGCAATTCAACGCGTTTGGCAAAGCTACCACTGACATCGAGTAGATTATCAGCCTTGCCGGTCCGGTTCAGAATCGTCATATAACCGGCCGCTGGGGCACCGGGGGCGGTGGCACGCGTCCAGGGTTGAGCAATCGCCATGTCGTTGTCAGCAAAGCTCGGTAAGGATAGGGTCGCGAGCGCGAGCAACAGCGTGGCGGATAGAGTTTTCATGGGTTTCTCCAATAGGGGCTATAACAGCTAATCGCCCATCAGACCGGAGGCCCAAGGGGCATTCAATTTCTAGACCTGGACCTTAGAGCGCAATAGGCGGCGCACGGGGTTGGGCAGGTGAAATGAGTGCGACACTAAAGCATTCAGATTGGATCGGAACGTCTGCGCTGGCGGCCAATACAGGGCCAGCGAAGGCAGGGTAGAGCGCCACTACCATCGGTGAGGATAGGCAGGTGCAACGCTCATCGAGGGTTGCACCTGCCTCCGACACAGCCACAGGCACCCAATGCACACCCTGGGCCGAACACAGACGTATCCAGCCCGCATCGGTGGCAGCCAGAGCGATGCTCATGGGCGTAACCAGGCTTAGTATCAGCCAGCTGCATAGGCACAGGTGGTAACCGAGTAGTGGGCGGGTCAGTCGGGCTAACATCGATGACAGTCGTTTGTTGGCGGCGGCTGCGGTAACCATAGATCGATTCAAGTTCAACCGCCGGTTCCAGGCTCGCTCACGGTACCACCAGCTGATAGATTTCGCCCTGGTAGCTGAGCACATAGAGCTCGCCTTGAGCATCCTCGGCGAAAGCGGCGGGGTTGGCCATATCTGGCAGCTGCACAATCTGCTTCGGGTCGGCGCTGTTAAGTGCCCACATCCGACCACTGACAAAGTCGCCGAAAAAATACCAGCCCTGCAGGCTTGGAAAACGTGCACCGCGATAAACATAACCACCGGTAATCGACTGACCCTGATCGTGGCCATAGACGTGCAGCGGAACTTCGGTTGGTATCGATGGCGCTGTTGCAACGGGTCGATAGGGATGCAGACCTTCGAACCGGTTCCAGCCATAGTTGCCCGCGCGGCGAATCAGATTAACCTCTTCCCAGCGATCTTGACCCACATCGCCGGCCCACAGGACGCCGGTTTGGCGGTCAAAACTGAATCGCCAGGGATTTCGTAAACCCAGAGCCCAGATCTCGTCCCGGTATGCGGCCTGGTTAACAAAGGGATTGTCGGCTGCCGGGCGACCGGCACCATCAATGCGTAACATCTTACCCAAGAGCGAATGGCCGTCCTGAGCCCGGTGTCGGGGGTCGCCGCCACTGCCGCCGTCGCCCATGCCAATATATAGGTAGCCGTCTGGTCCAAATGCCAGCATGCCGCCGTTGTGATTGGCAAAGTCCTGGCCAATGGTTAGCAAGATCCGTTCACTGCCAGTATCAACTGCTAAAGGTTTATCGGCGCTTACCTTAAAGCGAGCGATGACCGTCCGCCGAGGCGATTTGGCGCTGTAGTTGAGGTAGAAAAAACCATTCTCGGCAAAGGCCGGATCAAAGGCCAGGCCCAATAGGCCCTGCTCGCCACCGGACTGAAAATCGTTGCCGGCAATTTTATTAAGGTCCAACCACAGGCTGCCACCTCGACCTGGATTCAACTTCGAAAAGCTGACGATCCGACCGGCCTGTTCAACCACATAGAGGCGTTCGGATGCGTCATTGGCATAGGTCATCAGCACCGGCTGGATGAACTGCAGGGGCGCAAAGACAGCTTTATACTCAACCTGAATCTGCGCCCAACTCAGCGGGCTGAATGCCAAGACGATTGCCCACAACAGTTGCACGGTGAAACGCTTCATGGATCGGTACTCCCTAGAAAAAATTTACTTCGACTTGCCAATCGACATCATCAAAAAACCCGAAAAGGCCGCATTGTTAGGTGATAGGTTGATATCGACCAGATCCTTCATTGCGCTAATTTCGGCTCGATAGGCCTGGTAGAAAGACCAGCTTGGCCGCGAATGGTAGACCAGACCGAGCAGATCAAAATGCGCAATAACGCCCTTGGCCGTTGTCGGTTTGACAAACACCTCAACACTCGGACGGTAGTAGGCCGGCACAATCGACAAGAGCGACCACTTGGCCATCTTGTGGCGCACAAACAGGGTCACCAGTGTGGTCAGTCCTAACTCGGCGTCACCGTGCAGCTGTTCATAGAGGGCATCGACAGCGATCTTTTTATCCTGTGGTGACAGGCTGTTTATACAGTCTTTGAATTTTGGCTTTTCAAACAGCGAGACCATCGATGATCGGCTGACGATTTTGATCCAGTTCTGCAGGACCTCTTCGGTATTCTCAAAGGCGGTCGGAGCAAAGGCATCCTGAGTCTGGGCAACCATCTTCTCGACCCGATGCTTCTTCAAGGTGATCACTAACTCCGGATCACCAAAGCCGCCCGGATAACGTTGAAAGAAATGCGTCTCGGCCTGTAACAGGGCATCGATATTCATAACAGTTCCTAGTAATTAGGCTGCCACGATGGACGCTAATGGCGTCCATCGTGGCAGCCTAGGTGAGTTCCTCCCAGCGCAGAATACCACCGGCGATGTTGGCAACCTCGGTAAAGCCGGCCTTCTGTAAAATGCTCACCGCCATGGCCGAACGTCGACCAGAACGGCACAGGCAAACGATCGGTCGGTCACGGGTCAAGCTATCGGTATGGCTGCGCAATTGCGCCAACGGGATGACCTGGGTGTCGGCCAGTCGGTCGTCCGGACCTTCCAGCTCAGCGGCTTCGCGCACATCAAGGATCTGCACACGCGCGCGATTGTGAATGACCCATTCGACCGTCACCTCAGGCACTCCGGAGAAGGTAAAGTAGACCGGTGCCCAGCTCGGTTCGTCAGGCATGGCATCGGCATCGGGTCGACCACTTTTCAAGTTGGCCGGAACTGCATGGTCGATCAGCTTCGGATGCGGCAATTGCAGCGCAGCCATGTAGCCGACGAAGTCTTGCTCGGAAGCACCTCCTCCGACGCGGGCATTGAATGCCTGCTCTTCAGCTACAGTGCTGACCGTACGCCCGTTGTAATCATGACCCGGATAAATCATGCAGGCGGGCGGTAGGGTAAAGAGCTGCTCGGTAATCGACCTAAACAGGGTGCGGGCATCACCCTGTTGGAAATCGCACCGGCCACAACCGCGGATCAGCAAGGCATCTCCACTGAAAACACGAGTCTGATCGGAGCTGACAAAGCTTAGGCAGCCATTGGTGTGGCCCGGCGTCGCGAGCACATGCAGCGATTCCTGGCCGAAGGCAATCAGATCGCCATGCTGCAGCGGACGGTCTACTTCATCGGCTTGAATCACCGCTGCATTGGCAATCTGGCAGCCGGTCTTTTGCTTGAGCAACCAGGCGGCGGTGACATGATCGGCATGACAATGGCTATCGAGGGCAAATTCTAATTTCAGATCCAGCTCTTTCAATAGAGCCAGATCACGTTGGACCCGCTCAAACACGGGGTCAATTAGCACCGCAGCGCCGGTTACCCCGCAGGCCAGCAGATAGGTATAGGTTGACGAGGTGATATCGTAGAGTTGGCGAAAAATCATCTGATGCTCCAAGGCGGCCGGGCGGGCGCCGTAAAATAAAGCCCCGCGCCGACGCCGGTCATTCCGGGGTTAATATCTTAACGCGGGTGCGGCTAGTGCCATCACTCGATAAGGCTGACGATACCAGTGGAAAGAGCCGTTTGAAACGTTCGGCCACGGTCCACGGCGAATTGATTACGATCAGCCCGGAACCGGTCATTCCGCGCGCCGTATCGTCCGCAACGCTCATTTCAAAGAGTTGCATATTCTTAATGCCCGAACGCACCAGACGCCGCTCCATGCGATCAACACGGCTGCGTTCGACCACCGGGTACCAGAGTAAAATAGTACTTTGCGACATCTTTTTCCAGGCTTTTTCAACCGCACTGGTCACCGCGTCATATTCGCTTTTGACCTCATAGGATGGGTCAACCAACACCAATGCGCGCCGGCTGTGCACCGGTAATAAGGCGCTCATGCCGGCCAGGCCGTCCTCAAACCGGACCTGAGTCTGGCGCTTGCGGGCACAGTTTTTTTCCAACTCGCGCACCGCCTGGCTGTGCAATTCAAACAGTGAACTGTGATCGCCGTGGCGCAATAGCCGATTCACAATTTCCGGGGACCCGGGATATTGCTGCTTGCCCAGGTCGGCGCGGACCAGATCCAGGTAAGCCGATAACTCGAGCCAGTCCTTATCGATCAGCTTCGCAATACCCTGCTTGTATTCCCCGGTTTTTTGCGCCTCGTGCGAGTCGAGGCGATAGCGCCCGGACCCGGCATGACTGTCGATATAGTCAAACGGCGTGTCTTTTTTCCGCATATGCATCAGGCATTCCACGAGCAACCAATGTTTTAAAACATCGGCGTGATTGCCGGCGTGATACTGATGTTGATAACTGAGCATGGGTCGGTCCGGGTAACAAAAAAGAGCATTGTAACCAGCCCGGAGCATGCGTGACAGCTTTACCGTCGAACCCGCCTCCGGGCGGCTCTACTCATCGGCAAAATGGCACCTATAAACACACTGACGAACAGACTTTAAGGAGATCCTGATGTGGAACGGCATCTGCCTCCAAATTTGAACCCAGCTCTATTTGTGCGGCAGGTCAATAAAATGGCAAAAAAAAAAATGGCATCAAGCCGGGGACCACGCGAAGCACTATTGATTCATTTTGGAAATATTTTAGACCCATCGGTTGTGTGGAATATGGCGTTACAAGAAGTTACTGTAATGCTGTTAATACCCCGTTGGACCGGGCAGTAGAGACTCCCAAACAATACGGTAGCTGGCAGGTACAAAAACTATGGACAGTTTAAAGCTAGAGGTCCACAAGAGTGCGGGAAATACACAGGTCATGAAGAAATCGATAGCGGAACTGCGCAATTTTTTTATCCGCCATGCCCTGCAACTGCAACATGAATATCAAATCCTGGGCGCCTCAGACAGCCACTCACATCCGGACCAGTCGAGTGCGCTGAAAACCAAGCTAGTACTGCCCGGTACCAAAAACCCTTTATGGCACCAACTGCTGACCGGCGCACGGCTTTACTCTGCTGGTGCTGCCATCGGCATCGGAAGTCCATTTGACCTACGCCCAAAATGCCCCCGAGTTTGCTAATATGTTTTTCACCCCCATAGTGGGCTGGATTTCGGGCTACGATCTGGCGGATAGCAGTACCGCCAAGGTCGCCTTTGGTCCCAGTGGGGGCCAACTCATGGCACAGCAGGCGGTCGCGATTCATGTACCCCTACCGGACACTCAAACCGCCACTGTAAACATTATCAATGTGTTCGAAGAGGGTACGGGGCCAGCCATTGAATTTGCCAGCACTGGCTTTGCGGTCAACGACTGTCTTATCGATGGCGAGCCCGGTAAATTTGCTGACTATGTCGCCAACCAAGGCATCGACACACGGGTGCCGCTGGTCGCCGATTACTCGGGCATCAAGGTCAATGTCAGTTTTCAGCAACTCAATGCCGAAACCGGCCAGGTCGAGTTCTATGCGCCGGTGTTTCAAGGTGTGACTTATCGTTTCGCGACACCGGTGCCCGACTATGTAAGCGCGTTCAACCAGGCGGTGCAAACCAGTGATACGGGCAACATTGCCTTTTCATGCAACTGCATTTTGAATTTTCTCTATTCCGAACTGGAGGGCAAAAAAACCGGGCATATCACCGGGCCCATTACCTTTGGCGAAATGGCCTATCAGCTGCTCAACCAAACCCTGGTATACATGACCCTGAATGATGTTCGTTAACCCTTCGCTTACTTGCCAGCGGTGGCCGACAGCTTAGTCAGCGGCGTCTGTGCAAAGCTGACGCCCCGCCAACCCCGCTTGATAAACTGACGGATATTAGCATGATTGGTTCCCGTAGGATCTGCCAACACGGCGCGATAATGCTCGGCAAACAGGCTCAGCGTATGGGTTTGGGACAGGCCCGCCTGATGGGCAAAACTCAATACCTGGCAAGAGCCTTGGTTTTGCTCGGCGCTATTATTTAATTCGCCATTGGTAAAGGCCGACGGGCTAAAGTCAAACTCGGAGGCGATCGCATCGAGAACCTGGCTAAAAATAAGACTCTCCGGCCGCTCATAGACCGCCCCGAGCAGTTGCTGCAAACTATTCATCATTAGGCTCCTGAGTTCTGTTTTGAAGTAGGTTATTGGTATTCAGCCTTATCATCTCGCCCTTGTCAAAATTCGCGAACAAAGGGAAATAGCCGGACAAAATACCCCGGTAGGGCTGCTGCCCAAGTAGTCACTGGTGCCGTCCGAGAGACAAAACCCTTGCCTATCGGCGCGATTGGATCGAAAAACCAATCGCCCGCGACGACTCTAGTACTCAGTTTCGCGCTGCCTAGAGTGGTGAATGCTGGGGCGGTACCAACGACAACAGATACGCCGCAATGGCGTCGCGATCGGCCTTGTTCAAGTAACTGGTACCCATTTCAATCACCTCGACCATACTGCCGCCGACCACATCGCCATCGGGCAACAGACCATCGTCGAGAAAATAACTCAGATCCTCCGCGCCCCAATCACGCGCCAGCAGCGCCGCACCGTGAAGGGCCGGGGCCTCAAATCCACCCGGAATCTGAGCGCTACCCCCCAAGTAAGGCGGAATAAAAGCGCCCAGGCTGTTGCGCGGGTTGTGGCATTCGCCGCAGTGACCGACCGCATCGACCAGATAGCGGCCGCGGCCGAGTTCGCTGCTCTGATCAATTTCCAGTGACTGGGTGGTCGCAAACAACCAGCGCCAGGGCTTCAGGCCCAGGCGAACGTTAAAGGGAAAAGCTAGATCATGGTCAACCGACGGCTGATCGACCGGCTCGGTCGCGCGTAACGCCCGATATAGGTGGGCAACATCTGCATCGGTCAGGCTGCGGTAGCTGGCAAATGGGAAGGCCGGGTAGTAGGGACGACCGTCCGGGCTGACACCTTGGCGCAGCGCGGCTTCAAATTCCGCCAGAGTCCAGGTGCCGATACCATAAGTCGCGCTAGAGGTGATATTGGGCGCATAAAAATCGCCAAAGGGTGTTGCCAAACGCGGCCCACCGGCCAGGGTAGGACCATCGGCCTGGGTGTGGCAGGCGACACAACCTGCACTCTGCAATAGGGCTTGACCCAGCAGCACATCACCCTCGGTGCTGATGGCCGAGCGCTGTTCGCCGAGGGGGGCGAAATACACGACCAGCAGAATGAGGGTAATCACCAGATCGAATGCTATAAACCATTTTAGCCGTTTCGACATATCTAGCTCCTTTATTTGAATGGATGAACTGCGGACCCTAGTCCAGGCGATCAGTCGGGCTGCTGATACAGAAAGCTATCCAACGCCTGAACCTGCAAGGCTGCTTTTAAACTGCTCGCATCAGACCGACTCAAAGGCCCCAAAAGCAATCGGGTTCCGGAAACGGAGCTATCATACCAACGGATGAGCTGAGATTGATAGGATTCCAATCGCGGGTCGTCGACCAACGGTTGCAACGATGCACTGTGCCGGAATAGTCCCAATTGGAGATACCAGTGGTCGGCCTTGACGTCAGTGGGCTCTATGCTGCTCTCGACGTCTGCGGACGTATTGGCCCGACTAGAGACGGCAGCGCCTTTTACAGAGACAGCTATTGGGTTTGGCTGCAAGCGTTCGATATTGCTATCGGGTCGGGTCTGGGGTGGTACGCTCGGCGCCAGGACGACGTCCAATTCGGCGGCATCGCTCTCGTCAAGCCGTCGACGACCCCCGCCATAGACAACACCCACCGGATCGGCAGCCCGGACTCGGGAATCGAGCGATTGAAAACTGTCCAGCCAAAGACGCAGGCCAACATGAAGCCGATATTGGTTATCTCCGGGGCGCCATAAGGACGCTGCAAAAAGGCCCAATTCGGGTGTCCATTGGCGCTGAAAACCGAGGCCGACCCAAGCCTGCACTTCCTTTTCGGAGGGCTGCCAATTCAGACCAAACTGGGGATACCAGTGGGTGTCGCGCTCCGAGCTGTAAAGCAGGCGCCCGTCCAATGCCAGTTGCGCACTACCGTTCTCTCGCACCCGAGGCTCGGGCCATAGTACACCCAGACCCAGTACCGTGCGGTTGCCCACCGTGGTGGCGAACGACAGACCTAAGCCCGGCTCGAGCAGTCGTACAGGCGCCGAGCTGGCGTAGAGCGAGAATTGTTTATCATAAGCCAGGGCGTTGGCAGCGAGAATACTAATGATGCATGACATAAGCAAAACACGCACAGCATTGCCCCAAGCGATAAATGTGCAGGCAGGATAACAGTTAGCGCTGGGCATTATCGCAATCATCGTAAAATATTACCGCTCCGGCTCGGCCCTATGGCTGCGCTCGTTCAGTCGGCCAAGGCCTTTCTCAGTGCGGCTATTACCGGTGCAACCTCTGGCCGAACACCGCGCCAGATGAAAAAACTCTCGGCCGCCTGCGCCACCAGCATGCCGAGCCCGTCGGCACAGTCGGTGGCACCATTGGCGCTGGACCAGCGCACAAAAGACGTTGGCGTTTTGCCGTACATCATGTCATAACATTTGGTGCCGGCATTGATCAGACCATCTGGCAAAGGGGGCACCTGGCCGGACAAACTGGCAGATGTGCCATTGATTACTATATCGAATTGACCGGACAATTCGGCAAAAGTCGAGGGTGATAACTGTGGGAACTCATCGGCCAGCTCCTCCGCTTTTTGTAGGGTGCGATTGGCCACCACCAGGCTCGCCGGGTTGGCGGCCAAGAGCGGTTCTAGCACCCCACGAACAGCGCCACCGGCACCGAGTAAGAGCACATTTTGGTGTTCCAGGGCCCAACCCAGATTATCGCGAATGTCAGTTAATAGGCCGACGCCGTCGGTCGTGTCACCGAATACACGCCCGCCATCGAGTTTTTTCAAGGTATTGATCGAGCGCGAGCGCTTAGCCCGATCGCTCATATCGTCAACGAAGTCAAAGGCATCGCCCTTAAAGGGCGCGGTGACATTGAAGCCCGAATAGCCATCTTTGAACAGCTGCCACACGCGCGTTTCAAAACTGGTCACCGGTAACTCAATACCCTCATATTGCAATATCTGCTTGGTCTGTAGGGCAAACAGAGCATGAATCTGTGGCGACAGACTGTGCGTAATCGGATGACCTAAAACTGCGTAACGGTCCATTCTTAACCCTTTTTTGTATGTTCTGCTTAAGGCGGTAAATATCGGGACGAACCTTGTCTATTGCGTCCCGAGTTGTAATTATAGTACCGACTGTCGGCCCTGTCGCGCATTTTGCTCCGAGAGCTTAGTCTCTAATTATGGCCGACTTAGCTCTGGTTGAGTGGCGCTGAGAGGTCACTTGGGAAATTCGCTTGGGTGACAAATTGAACAAATTCGGGCAGCGCCATTGCCTTAGCAAAATAGTAACCCTGACCCTGTTCACAGCCCATAGCACGCAGCGCATTCAGATGACTCAACTGCTCTATGCCTTCGCCAACTACCTCCAGTTTTAGGTGATGCGCAAAACCAATGATAGATTCAACAATGGTTCGTGCAGAGGCGTCCATATGCATACGTTGGACAAAACTTTTATCGATTTTCACGATCGAGATGGGAAACTCCTGTACATGGACCAGGGCGGAGTAGCCGGTACCAAAGTCATCCAATGAAATTTTTACCCCCAACTTATGAAGCTCCTCCAGGGTTTTTTTAACCAGGTCTGGATTACTGAGCACTGCTGTTTCGGTCAGTTCGAATTCTAGCTGAGAATGGTTCGCCTTCCAGTCTCTAATCCGCTTGGGTAAATTTTCGCAGAAAGCAACATCTTGTAACTGCTTAAAACTCAAATTGATTGCCACATTTAAGCCCCTCAGGCCCTGTGCTTCAAGCCAGCAAATATCCCGCTCGGCCTGGGCAAGTATCCAGTTACCCAGTGGCAGGATTATGCCGCTGTTTTCCGCCACATAGATAAAGTCCGAGGGCGGAATCGAGCCGTGGCGCGGATGAAACCAGCGAATTAAGGCCTCCATACCCACCACTTTGTTGGTTTTCAGATCGATCCTCGGCTGGTAGTGCAACTGAAATTCATTCTCACGCAGCGCCCTGCGAATTTCCGCCGCCATGTCCATTCGGAACCAAGGCGTCGCGGAACGGTCGTATAGATATATCTGCTGTTTGTAACGCTTTCCAGTGACCATCGCTTCATGCGCTTGGGCAATCAGTTCTTCCGGCGAACCGAGCGTTTCGGGAAATATAACTGCGCCGATAAAGGCGTTCACAGCAATGCGCTCGCCGAACAATTCAAACGGGTTGGCAAAGGCGCTGCGCACCATATCGAGCGCTTGGCTCAATTCTTCCTTGTCGGTTAGGTTTTCCAACAAGAGTAGAAACTCATCACCCCCCAGACGCCCAACGCTAAACCGGCCGCCCATGATCAATGCCAGGCGTTGTGCAACGATGCACAATACCTGGTTGGCAACACCGTAACCGTGGGCTTCATTGATTTTTTGGAACTCGCACAGATCCACCGAGCAGACCCCAAAAGCACGACCCGATGCCACCATGGCGCCGATCGCCCGTTCCACTTTTGCAGCAAAACCCTTGGCGTTTAAACAGCCGATCTGGGAGTCATTACTGCGCATGGCGCGGATCACCTCACGCCGGTGAAAGGCGCGCAACAGAACCTGATTGAGACCGCTGGGCGATAGCGTATCGAGCAGCAGTACATCGTGTATCCCTAGCTCCAGCAACCCACTGAATCGGGTTTCCAGAAAGGCGGGCTCCACTGCAATCCATACTACATCGGCCTGGTGGAGCACAAATAGGTCGAGGTTGGCCTCGTTGGCCGAAAAAAACACCACATCTATCTCGCCAGTGCTATAGAAATTGTCGATCAGTTCAACCTGATGACCCTGGTTTTCCAGCATGGATTGGAGTCGACCAGTCGCATCTACGGCAGCGTAAAATACGCCTACATTGAGCTTTTGTTGCATTGGACGGATTCCCTTTCAATAGCGCCATTAAAGTTATAGCTGCCACCAGGAGTCCTAATGTAACGTTTTGTTGAATTAGTGTGATGTACTTGGCAAATTTCGTGTGACAGACTTAAATAAACAAACCTTTACAATTTATTACCTAAAACTCAGCGTGCATCATTTGGTCTAGGTCGAGCCAAGGTGCTTGCGCCATATTCGGTTTCACCACCTAAGATTCACCGCTTGCGTCGGCGTCGGCACGGCTAGTCTTTGGCAAAAAACGACTCATCAACAGACCCATCTCAAACAGGGCATACATGGGAATCGCCAAGATACTTTGGGAGATGACGTCGGGCGGGGTCAATAACATGCCAACCACGAAGCAACTGACGAATATATAGGGCCGTTTGCCGGTTAGGGACTCGACCGAGACGAGGCCGGAGCGCACCAGTAAAAACGTGGCGATGGGGATTTCAAAGGCCAGACCAAAGGAGAAAAACATCTTCAAGCAAAAATCCAGCACATTGGATATATCCGGCATGATGGCGATGCCTTCTGGACCGGCACCGGTAAAAAAACCAAACACCAGTGGCAACACGACGAAGTAAACAAAGGCGACACCGGAGTAGAACAGAATAACACTGGTGATAAAGAGTGGCACCGCGAGCATACGTTCGTGCTTATAGAGTGCCGGGGCAATAAAACCCCATATCTGATGCAATATATAGGGCATGGCCAGCAAAGCGGCCATTACGAAGGCCAATTTCAGTGGCACAAGAAAGGGTGATGCCACGCCGGTCGCAATCAGGGTGGCATTCTCTTTGTCGGGTAAGAGCGAATTAAGCGGTTCAACCAACACCATATAGATGTCACCGGAGAAGAAATACAGGCCGATAAAAAACACCACGACTAGGACCACGCTGCGCAGTAAACGGTCACGCAGTTCACGTAGGTGTTCGATCAACGGCATGGAAAATTGGCTAGGATCTCTCGCTGTCATCGGTTTTTTCTACCTGTTTGGCGTCTGCCGTCGGCGTATGGCCGGGTGCTTCCGGCAAGTCATGAGTGGGGCTTACCTTCGGTACCATGGCATCTTCGTTAGTATGAGACGGCCTAATGGTATTTTGACTAAAATCAAGATCCCGAGTCTCGTCCATAATTTTTTTGTTCAGTTCATCGAGCTTCATTTCCTGCTCGATCTGGTTT
>Ga0307492_10000781_pt1 | contig 13315 bp, 15 predicted proteins | sample SI3LmetaG_FD_202365 | JGI IMG/M metagenome (GOLD analysis project Ga0307492, IMG submission 202365) | Sea-ice brine microbial communities from Beaufort Sea near Barrow, Alaska, United States - SI3L | ecosystem: Environmental > Aquatic > Marine > Coastal | place: USA: Alaska | collected 2017-05-06
TTTGATAAGCGATCATCAATCCAAAACTCAATATTGAATTTGAAAATGCTTTTTCGAAAAGAGCTTCATCATAAGTGAGTCCTGCAGTGATGAGTTGGTTAATCAGCGTTTCTTCCTTGATTTCTGACGTGATCGAATTTGCTAATGCGCCAACTTTGTCATTTATTTCTTGATCGGTTAACTTACTAATTGCTGAAATTTTGTGGCCAGCGTTCATTAATGAAACCACATTTAGCAATTTTTTGAGTTGCTCATCGTCATAATAACGGATGTTGGTTTTTGACCTTAAAGGCGTAAGAATCTTGTAGCGTTGTTCCCAGATTCGGATGGTGTGCGATTTAACGCCAGTGAGATTCTCGAGATCTGAAATTTTGTAGGTACCCATAATGTTTAGTATCAGTCAAAATTAATTAATTTAACAAATTAAATACCATCAGTTAATGTAAAAGAAGCAATACCTAAGGAATCTGATAGTATTTCTCTGCTCATTTTTTAGGCTTATTGACTCGTATTTGTTAAAATTGTTTATACAATAGTACGATTAGTTAAACAATAACACTACTTTTGTGTAGTTATTTTTATTAAAAGTTAAACAAAGTGAATGTTTCAATAATCGTATTGATTGGTCTACTCGGTTTAGGGATGGTTGGCCAATACAAGGCGAATAAGTTAACCCGACAAGTAGAGACTCCTAAATATACCGTTTTAGGTCGTTATGCTCAATTTGAAGTAAGGAGCTATCCAGAAATGATAATAGCAACCACTAGCATGGGGGTTGGAGATTATTCTAGTCAATCAACAAAAGGGTTTAGAACCATAGCCAGTTATATTTTTGGTGGAAATGAAGAAAATAAAAAAATCAGTATGACTGCTCCCGTTATCTCCTCAATTGAAGATACCATGAGGATGAGTTTTATTATGCCTGCTGCGTATAGCTTGAGTGAGTTGCCTCAGCCGAATAATAAGCAAGTAGACCTAAAAGTTCAACCTGAAAGGGTGATGGCGGTAATTCGTTTTGGAGGATTTGCGAGTAACAAAGACCTGAAGCGTTACACCGCGCTCCTTCAAGAAAGTTTAGCTGCCCAAGGATTAGACCCTAGTGGTAAAATCTATTTCCAAGGGTATAACCCTCCTTTCCAGCTGTTAAATAGAACAAATGAAGTAGCCATTGAAATGATAAATTATGAATAAGAAAACAATAGCCATAATTGGAGCTGGATTTTCAGGTCTATCTGCTGCCGCCTATCTGGCCAAAGAAGGCCATGTTGTTCACGTTTATGAAAAAAACAAACAACTCGGGGGTAGGGCGAGGCAATTTCAAAAAGATGGATTTACCTTTGATATGGGTCCAAGCTGGTACTGGATGCCAGAAGTAATGGAGTCCTTTTTTAAAGATTTTGATTCTGCTACAAAAAACTATTTTGAATTAAAGGAATTGTCTCCTGCCTTTAATATCGTATTTGATAAGCAAGAAGAATTAACGGTTCCTAGCGATTTTAATGAATTGCGAATGCTGTTCGAATTAATTGAACCGGGAAGTAGTCTTGAGTTAGATTTTTTTATGGAGGATGCCAAAGAAAAGTATGACATCAGTTTTTCAAAACTCATTGAGAAGCCAGGCTTGTCTATCTTAGAATATTTGGAATATGATACGATCAAACAATCCTTGAGATTGAATTTATTTTCCTCCTATCAAAAGCTGGTGCATCAAAAATTTAAACATCCCCAATTGCGTGCGTTAATGGAGTTTCCAGTACTATTTTTGGGCGCTAAACCTAAAAACACGCCCTCACTCTATAGCTTAATGAATTATGCAGGATTGAAATTAGGCACCTACTATCCAATGGGAGGTTTCTATTCGCTTGTTGAAGCAATGGTTGACGTTTGCAAACAGCAGGGGGTTGTTTTTCATACCAATACAGAGGTTTCAGGATTTAAGGTGAAACACGGAGAAATTATTTCTATTGAAGCGAATGGAGTTTCTAAAGTTGTGCATGGAGTAGTCGGTTCGGCAGATTATCACCATATTGAATCTAAAATATTGGACCCAGAATACAGGAATTATTCCGATCAATATTGGGAAAAGAAAACCTTTGCTCCATCCAGTCTTATTTTTTACCTGGGCATCAATAAAAAGATTGAAAAGTTAAACCACCATACCCTGTTTTTTGATGCTGATTTTGAAAAACACGCCACAGAAATATACGACGATAAAAAATGGCCCGACGATCCGTTGTTTTATGTATGTACTCCTTCAAAAACAGACCCTTCGGTGGCTCCCGAAGGGTGTGAGAACTTATTCGTTCTTATGCCATTGGCTACTGGACTGGAAGATACGGAGATCTTGAGAGAAAAGTACTTTGAGCTGATGATGAAACGACTTGAAAATTATCTTGGAGAATCCATTCAAGCGCATATTCTTGTAAAAGAATCCTATTGTATTAAAGATTTCGAAACCGATTATAATGCCTTTGGTGGAAATGCCTACGGGTTGGCAAACACGCTCCGCCAAACGGCTATTTTCAAACCAAAAATGATTAATAAAAAAATTAACAACTTAGTCTATACTGGCCAATTAACCGTTCCAGGGCCTGGAGTTCCTCCTTCTCTTATTTCGGGAAAAATAGCCGCTAAGCTTTTAAGTCAAACTTTAAAAACCAATTCATATGAAGCTGATATTTGATGAGCTATCCGCACATTGTGCTCAACGTACTACTCAACAATACAGCACGAGTTTCTCTTTAGGAATTAAGTTGCTTGATAAATCTTTGCACCGTCCCATTTATGCCATTTATGGTTTGGTTCGCTTTGCAGATGAGATTGTAGATAGTTTTCATGAGTTTAATAAGGCGGAATTACTTTCAGAGTTTAAAGCTGATGCCTATCGTTCAATTGAAAAAGGAATTAGTTTGAATCCAATTTTAAATGAATTTCAATGGGCGGTTAACAAGTACAAGATAGACCATCAATGGATAGCCACGTTTTTTAAAAGCATGGAAATGGACTTAAACGAAAAGGATCATAACGCGGGATCTTACAAAGACTATATTCTTGGGTCTGCAGAAGTGGTTGGTTTAATGTGTTTACATGTGTTTGTGGAAGGAGATCAAAGTAAATTTGACACACTTAAACCCTATGCGATGAGTTTAGGCGCTGCTTTTCAAAAAGTGAATTTTTTACGCGATATAAAAGCAGATTACCAAGCGCTTGGAAGGACTTATTTCCCTGGAATAGATATGGAATCTTTTACCAAGCAACATAAACAGGAAATTGAGGAGGATATCGCGCATGACTTTAAAGTGGCCTTAATTGGGATAAAAAAACTTCCTTTAAAATCGCGTAAAGGAGTCTATTTGGCATATGTTTATTACTTAAAATTGTTCCAAAAAATAAAGCATACTCCAGTAGAAAAAATCATGGAAACTAGAATTCGTGTACCCAACCTTTCTAAGGTCTTTTTAATGTTTAGGTCTGTAGTTCAACATCAATTGAACCTGTTATGAAATTAAGTATTTTAATTATGAGCTTTATCATCAGTTATAGTGTGTATTCTAATGAACTTGAAACGTATCGAGCATTTTATTACGGTGTTTGTCTCAACGAAATTGACATTCATGATTTTAGTAGTTTCTTAGAGTTGAGAGCTGGTAATAACGATGTGGTGGAAGAAGCCTATCATTCAATGATTTGGTTTTTGTGGGCAGATTATTATGTAAATCCCATTAAAAAGTGGAAATGCTTTAACCAAGGGAGAGAGGGCTTGGAGAAATTGATTGCGAAGCATACAGAAAACATTGAGTTGAGGTTCTTGAGGTTAACAATACAAGAGAATGTTCCTGATTTTTTGGAATACAATTCAAACAAAAAAGAGGATAAGGAATTTGTGTATCGCAAACTGCAAGACATCTCGGATACGGATTTAAGAGATAAAATTATTAACTATTTATGTTATAGAAACATGACTCAAATCAAATAGTATGGATTTAGAAAACGTAGTATTAGTAGATCAATATGACAATGAATTAGGCGTTATGGAAAAAATGGAGGCGCACGAAAAGGGGCTACTTCATCGCGCTTTTTCAGTATTTATTTTTAATTCAAAAGGCGAAATACTGTTGCAAAAAAGAGCAAGTTCAAAGTATCACTGTGGTGGATTGTGGTCCAATACCTGTTGTAGTCATCCTCGTAAAGGGGAGACATTGGCCGCGGCAACATTAAGAAGATTAAACGAAGAGATGGGAATGACGGCTGAATTGTTGCCTTCCTTTTCTTTTATTTATAAAGCGCAGTTAGATCAAGGGTTGATAGAGCACGAATTAGATCATGTTTATGTAGGGTATTCTAACCAAACGCCTGTTTGTAATCCCGAGGAGGTTGAAGCGTATTGTTATCAATCACCAGATGAGCTCGCCATAAGTTTTGAAAAGCATCCTGAGGAATATACCCCATGGCTTAAAATATGTTTTGAAGAGTTAATGGTGAATTTACAGCAACAAAATTTGGTTGAAATAAGGGATTAAAAAAACATCGAATAGACAATGCATTTTCCAGTAAGAATTGTACCGAGAACAAGTATTGCGTTTAAAAGAAAGCAAACGTTCAGGTATTCGGTAGCTTTGTTTTCTAACGCTCAAGTATTGGCTTAATTATGAATATATGGATAGCAATAGCAATTACCCTCTTCACTTTTTTAGCGATGGAGTTTGTTGCATGGGTCAGTCATAAGTATTTGATGCATGGCCTCTTGTGGTTTTTTCACGAAGATCATCATCAACATAATTCTCACATCAAGCCTTTTGAATGGAATGATTTCTTTTTTATTCTCTTTGCTCTTCCTGGAATCTTTTTAATTGTTATTGGCGCTGAAGATTGGTCTTTTCCTTTTTGGATTGGTCTTGGAATAACCTGTTATGGCGTTGCCTATTTCTTAATCCATGATGTTTTTATTCATAGAAGATTGAAGGGATTGAAAAACATCGATTCGGCTTATTTTCGTGCACTGCGAAGAGCACATAAAGTCCATCATAAACATTTCAATAAAGAAGATGGAGAATGTTTTGGCATGCTTTGGGTTTCTAAAAAATATTTTAAAAAGAGCAATAAGTAACCCCGTTAAAAACGAATTGTTTGCTTTCTTTTTTACTGCCCACTAGCCACTAGCCACTAGCCATCAGCCATCAGTCATTAGTCATTAGTCATTAGCCTTTTCGTAATTTATTTCCAACATCTTATTTAGTAGCGGATTTAAAATAAAAGAGATTTAAATTAGACGATTAGGTTAGTGTTTACTAACTTTGCGGTATGGAGTTCTCAAAAAGACAAATAGAAATTATTAATGCGGCTACGGATTTAATTGGGGAGAAAGGATTAAAAAACCTAACAACCAAGAACTTAGCTGCTAAAATTGGTTTTTCTGAACCCGCATTGTATCGGCATTTTAAGAGTAAAACCGCAATCATTCAAGCGGTTTTAATGTTTTATAAGCAACAAATGAAGGTTGGAATTGAAGCGCTTCATAAAAGCAATAACTCTGGAGCGGAAAAAATACAAAAGTTAATGGAGTTTCAGTTTAAGCACTTTGCTGAAAAACCCGCAGTGGTGATGGTAATTTTTTCGGAAACAAGTTTTCAGCATGAAGAAACGTTGTCAGAGATTGTATTGTCACTCCTTAATCAAAAAAAACAGTCAATTGAAAACATAATTCAATTGGGTCAAAAAGATCAATCCATTCGACCAGATTTTAATTCCTCGCAATTGGCAGATATAATTATGGGAAGCATGCGTTTTACGATTTTAAGATGGAGACTCAATAATTTTGATTTTAATTTAATAAAAGAAGGAAATGCGCTTTGTAAAACGATTGGTGCAATTTTAAAATGAAGGAAAGCAGCATTATTTTGACCCTAAACATTAACCATTAAAAAACTAAAATTTAGAAATATGAAAACAAAAATAACTTTATCAATGGCAATAGGAATTCTCCTTTGTGCTTGTAATGCCAGCCCAACAGAAAATGAAGTGAGCGTGAATAAAGAGGAGGTCGTTGTCGCAGAGGACAGTCACCAGGAGGAAGAGGAAGCGATTTTTCTTGACAACGGAAAAAAGTGGGCAGTAGTTCCTGAGATGTTAGCTTTTATAAGAACCATGGAAAAAGGAGTGGTAGATTTTGGGGAGAAAAAGGACGCCGTATCAGCAGATTATCAAGAATTAGCGGTATTAATAGATGACAACATTCGTGCATTAACGGCTAACTGCACCATGAAAGGACAAGCACATGACGAGTTGCACAAGTGGTTAGTTCCTTTGCTCTCGCTTTCGCAAGCTTTTGATGACGCCAAGGAGTTGAAAATACAAGAACAGGTCTATCAGAAAATAAAAAAATCACACGAAAATTTTAACCTTTATTTCGAATGAAGCAGTTAATAATCGTCCTATTTTTAGGATTCACAATAAGCTCCTTTTCGCAAGAAAACCTAAGCTTGGAGCAGTGTTATGAATTAGCCAATGCCAATTATCCCCTGGCGAAACAGGCCGCTTTGTTGTCCGATAAAAATAGCTTGGAGCTTGCGGTATTGAAGACTTCAAAATTACCAAAAATCGATTTTTCTGCTCAAACAAGCTATCAATCGGATGTAATGGAATTGTCTATTGATTTACCTGGCCAAGGAATAGAACCCCCGAATAAGGATCAATACAGTGTGACCCTATCCGTAAATCAATTAATATATGGGGGAGGAGCAGTTGCCGCAGCGATTACTGCCAAAAGTAGTGCGTTAAAAACCGAGCAGAAACAACTAGAAGTCTCCTTGTATCAATTAAAGAAACAAGTCAATCAGCTTTATTTTTCTATCCTATTAATGCAAGAAAAAAAGAAGGTTTTAGCGGCCAACAACCACAAACTAGCCTCAAAATTATTGGTGGTGAAATCAGCCATTAAATATGGGGCAGCATTGCCTGCGTCAGATCATGTGCTCGCCGCAGAAATCTTAAAAATTGAGCAATTGATTGTGGAAGTGGATGGGAACAAAAAAAGCTTAATGAAAACGCTTTCGGCGTTGATTGGTCAAGAAATAGTTTTTTCTACGCCCATAGAAAGCCCTGAAATTAGTGCGGTGATGAATGGAGATTTAACACGACCCGAATTAGAATTGTTTCAATTGCAAAAACAGCAAATCGATTTTTCAGCTCAATTACTGAGCAAGCAAAATCGGCCAAAGTTAATCGGTTTTGGAACTGGAGGCTATGGTAATCCAGGGCTGAATAGGCTGGACAATTCTTTTCAACCCTATTACATTGTAGGATTAAAGTTGAGCTGGAATGTTTTTGATTGGAACGCCACTCAAAACAAACGAAAATCGCTTCAAGTAAATAAATCGATGATAGACAACCAGCAGGAAGTCTTTAAATTCAATACCAACATTGAATTAAGCCAATATCAATCAGAAATAAATAAAATTAGGACATTTATTATTGCTGATAAAACAATAATTGAGTTGCGCAAAACCATTCTAAACGCTGCCGATGCACAATTAAAAAATGGAGCAATTACATCCTCGGCCTACATTACGGAGCTCACCAACTTATTTGAAGCCGAAAACAAGTTGAAAACACACGAAATTCAATTGCTTTTAGCGCAAGCAAACCAGCATACAACTCAAGGCAATTAATTTTCAGCAAAAAAGAGATAAGACAGATAGCTATGAAACTAAATTTAAAAATAACAGCAGGCATAATTACCTCGGTAATGCTAATGACATCCTGTAAATCAGGAGATGATAAAGCAGATGGCTACGGAAATTTTGAGGCAACAGAAACCATTGTCTCCGCAGAAAGTAATGGAAAACTATTGGCATTTAATGTGGACGAAGGAACTTTCTTGAAAGAAGGAACTGCTGTAGGTTATGTGGATACAGTTCAGCTGTTTTTAAAAAAAGAACAAATATTGGCCACAAAAAATGTAGTCAAGGCCAAATCTGCTGGAGTATTGTCTCAAATTAATGTGCTAAAGGCCCAGTTAAATACCGCTCATATTTCTAAAAAAAGAATAGAAAATATGCTGCAGGAAAATGCGGCAACACCCAAACAATTAGAGGCTATTGCTGGAGAAATTCAAGTAGTTGATCAACAAATAAAAAGCATTGAAATTCAAAATTCAGCCGTAATGAATGAATTGAAAAGTTTAGACATACAGCTCCAACAAATTGAAGATAAATTGTTGAAAAGCACCATAACAAACCCCTTAAACGGTACCGTTTTAGTGAAATATGCAGCCCCTTTTGAAATGACTGCATTTGGAAAGCCCTTGTATAAAATTGCGGACCTAAGTTCAATGCAGTTAAGAGTTTATGTGAGTCAAACCCAATTAACAAGTATTAAGATTGGACAAAAAGTAACCGTTAAAGTAGATGAAGCTGAAGGAATGAAAAGTTATTCCGGCCACATTACTTGGGTTGCTGCAGAGGCCGAATTTACCCCAAAGATTATTCAGACAAAAGAAGAACGTGTTAACTTAGTTTACGCCGTAAAGGTGGAGGTAAACAATGATGGAGGATTAAAAATTGGAATGCCTGCAGAAATGTGGCTAATTACTCAAGAATAAGCACATGAAAACAGTTGAAAAAATAGGCGCAGCGTTAGCATTTTTCATTGGGATGATGTCCGTTTTTGCAGGCTCAAAAGTTTTATTAGGCGTTGAGGTTAAAGATTACAATGTAGTCATTGCCTTGGTTGCTTACAATGTACTTTTAGGGCTACTATCAATGGGTACTGCCTATTTTTTATGGAAAGAAAGAACGATTGGAAAGTGGATGATGTGGACCGTTTTTTTTGCTCATTTTTTAGTGTTTCTTTACCTTGAGTTTAGCAAGAATACTGTCGCAAACGAAAGCAAGATGGCAATGCTTTTTAGGCTTGCGGTATGGGCAGTCATTATTTTGGTGTCCCTAATAATTCCTAAAATAAATACTAAAAAGTGAGTATAACTGTTCAGCATATTAGCAAGTCCTTTGGCACTGTAAAAGCATTAAAAGACGTTTCTTTTGAAGTAAAAGAAGGAGAGCTTTTTGGATTAATAGGACCTGATGGTGCAGGCAAAACCACCTTGTTTAGAGTCTTAACCACCCTTTATTTAGCCGATGAAGGAGCCGCTAGTGTTGCGGGATTTGATGTGGTAAAGGACTATAAAGACATCCGACAAAATGTAGGCTATATGCCAGGCAAATTTTCGTTGTACCAAGATTTAACAGTCGCAGAAAATTTAGAATTTTTTGCAACTATTTTTGGAACAACAATAGCCGAAAATTACGATTTGATTAAAGAGGTCTATGTTCAAATAGAACCTTTTAAAAATCGTAAAGCTGGAGACTTGTCTGGCGGGATGAAACAAAAACTAGCACTGAGTTGTGCACTCATTCATAAGCCAAAAGTTTTGTTTTTAGATGAGCCTACCACAGGTGTTGACCCTGTTTCGAGAAAAGAATTTTGGGAAATGTTAAAACGTTTGCAACAAAAAGGAATTACAATTTTAGTTTCTACCCCTTACATGGATGAAGCCGCTTTATGTGATCGAATCGCATTGATCCAAGACGGAAAAATTTTAGAAATAGATACCCCTGAAGCGATCGTAAAACATTACCCTAAAACAATTTACGACGTAAGTGCAGACAATATGTATTTATTAATTGAAAGCCTTAAGGCGTATGCATACAATTATAGCGTATTTCCTTTCGGAGAATTTGTTCACTATTCAGATTCTAGAGATTCATTTCGCTTGGAAGAATTGAAAGGCTATTTAGAAACAAAAGGGTTGCAAGAGATCACCATTGATATCGCTGAAACAACCATTGAAGATACGTTTATGGAATTAGCAAGATGAAAAAAGAAAATGTGATAGAAGTTAAAAACCTCTCTAAAGTTTTTGGAGATTTTACCGCTGTCAACCAAATTAGTTTTGAGGTTGGTAAAGGGGAGATCTTTGGATTTTTAGGGGCAAATGGAGCAGGAAAAACCACCGCGATGAAAATGTTGATTGGGATCTCAAACCCCTCTTCAGGCCAAGCGAAAGTTGCGGGTTTTGACGTCTATAAAAATGCCGAAGACATTAAAAAGAACATTGGCTATATGAGCCAGAAGTTTGCCTTGTACGATGATTTAACGGTAAAAGAAAACATTACTTTTTTTGGAGGAATTTATGGATTATCTCGTACTGAAATCAAAGAAAAAGCGGAAGTATTGATTCATGAATTAGGCCTTCAAGAAGTTGCTAAAGAATTAGTGGGTTCATTGCCTTTAGGATGGAAACAAAAATTGTCTTTCTCAGTAGCCCTATTGCATGCCCCTAAAATTATTTTTTTAGACGAACCCACAGGTGGAGTTGACCCCATTACGCGAAGACAGTTTTGGGAAATGATTTACAAAACAGCCAACACAGGAACCACCGTTTTTGTTACCACACATTATATGGATGAAGCAGAATATTGTGATCGCGTATCCATAATGGTAGATGGAAGAATTGAGGCCTTAGATACTCCGAAAAAATTAAAAGACCAGTTTAACGTCAAAAGTATGAACGATGTATTTTTAAAATTAGCGAGAGGATGAAAAAATTTATCGGCTTTGTTAAAAAAGAGTTTTACCATATTTTTAGAGATAAGCGCTCGTTGTTTATTCTTTTTGGAATGCCTATTGCTCAAATTATGTTGTTTGGGTTTGCCATTACGAATGAAATTAATAACGTTGACATTGCTATTTTAGATCAATCAAAAGATGCGACTACACAAGAGCTTATCAACAAAATTTCAGTCTCAAAACATTTTAGCATTCAACAATTTTTAGCAAATGAAAAAGAAATAGAAAATGTTTTTCAAAAAGGAAAAGTTAAAGCGGTATTGGTTTTTGAAAAAGATTTCAGTAAAAAATTAACTACAGCCTCCAACGCTACGGTTCAAATTATTGCAGATGCAACAGACCCCAATACAGCCAATACCATCAACAATTTTGTGGGTTCCATTTTGCAGAAATATCAGCAAGAGCTTAACACTACTGCAAAAATACCCTATCAAATCATACCTGAAACACGAATGGTGTATAACCAAGAATTAAAGAGCGTTTTCATGTTTGTGCCAGGAGTTATGACCATTATTTTAATGCTCGTTTCTGCGATGATGACTTCCATTTCCATTACCAAAGAAAAGGAATTGGGAACAATGGAAATTCTATTGGTATCTCCATTAAAACCTGCATTAGTCATTGTGGGAAAAGTAGTGCCTTACATTCTCTTGTCAGTCATCAATGCATTCGTTATTATTTTACTGAGTATCTTCATTTTTAAGATGCCTGTGCAGGGGAGTTTCTTTCTGTTGGGCTTAGAAAGTGTTTTGTTTATTGTTTCCTCATTGGCGCTAGGCATATTAATATCTACAGTATCCAATACCCAACAAACCGCCATGATGATTTCTTTAATGGGGTTAATGCTTCCTGTAATTCTATTGTCTGGCTTTATTTTTCCAATAACAAGTATGCCTTTACCCTTACAAGTGATCAGTAATATCATTCCAGCAAAGTGGTTTATTATTATTGTAAAAGGAATTATGTTAAAAGGAGTTGGGATTGCTTATGTCTGGAAAGAAACCCTTATTTTATTAGGAATGACCCTCTTTTTTATGGGCTTAAGTATTAAAAAATATAAAATTAGATTGGAATGAATGACTGTAGGAAGGAGGTTAGACAGGTGCTTACTTTTTTATTATTCCCTCATTCTACCATTCCCTCCTTTCTTAACCCCTTAAATGAATAGAAACTGTGCGAATAATTAGTTACATCATCCAAAAAGAATTCAAGCAAATCTTTAGAAATAAAGCGATGCTACCTTTGATATTTATATTGCCGTTGTTGCAATTGATTATTCTATCTAATGCTGCCACTTTTGAAGTAAAGAACATTAAGTTCTCTTATATCGATCATGATAAAACCGCTTTTTCACGAGCATTACTAGCAAAATTTGAAGCCTCTACTTATTTTAAGGTACTGACCGAATTTTCTTCTCAAAAACAGGCCAACTCCGCGATGTTAAAAGGAGGTGTTGATGTAATCTTAGAAATTCCTTTGCACTTTGAAAGCAACTTAACCAAAGAGAAAAGAACCACGCTACAAGTCATTATCAATGCTATTGATGGGGCTGCTGCAGGAGTTGAAAACGTGTATGTCAATCAAATTATTCAAGGCTTTAATAAAAAGGCACAACTCCATTTAATTCAACCAGCAGATGTCAAAAATAGGTACAAAAGCATTACCAGCATTCCTTCATTTTGGTTCAACAAAACGCTGAATTATAAAACCTTTATGGTGCCTGGAATCTTGGTGTTGCTTGTTACCATGATTAGTCTGTTTTTATCAGGAATGAATATTGTGAGAGAAAAAGAAATCGGCACCTTAGAGCAAATGAACGTTACTCCGATCAGAAAATACCAGTTCCTTATTGGTAAACTTTTTCCCTTTTGGGTGATAGGAATGGGAATCCTTACCATAGGATTAGTAATTGCTAAAGTCATTTTTGACGTGCCTATGCTCGGAAACATCGGCTTAATGTATTTCTATACTTCTGTGTACTTGCTTGTTGTTTTAGGGATGGGCTTGCTCATCTCTAACTATACAGACACCCAACAACAAGCCATGTTTATTGCCTGGTTTTTTGTCGTCATTTTTATTTTGATGAGTGGGCTCTTTACGCCAATAGAAAGTATGCCTGAATGGGCCCAACTGTTAACAGAGTTCAATCCTATTAAATACTTTGTTGAAGTCATGCGAATGGTGATGTTGAAAGGCTCTAACCTCTCAGACATTGCCCCATTATTTGTTAAAACATTCGCTTATGCAGTTGCCATCAATGGGTTGGCCGTTTGGAGTTATAAAAAAACGAATTAAATCTACAGGTATCTTTTTGATTTTCTTTTTTTTGGTAATTTTATCCATCAAATACTTTTGCTGTCGGTCTATTTAATATTGCTTTATTCATCTTAATTGATATTTACATTGTTTTTCGATTGAATAAGAGTGAGTTTAGCCAAAAGCATTTTTAATCAACGTTCAAAATTAGGCGGGTTAGGGTTAAACAGTGTTTATTAAAAAGGAGTTAGAATAGAATTTTTTTGAAAGAAACAGCTTGTTGTAGGGGAAATAAATAATCTATTTTAAAAGGCAAAAGGCAAAAGGCAAAAGGCAAAAGGCAACAAGTAGCAAGTAGCAAGAAACAACATTTTGGAAAAAGGATTGTTCGCTAGAGGAGTACTCTAAAGTAAAAAGATGATAAAAAACTCGA
>Ga0307492_10000782_pt1 | contig 13314 bp, 8 predicted proteins | sample SI3LmetaG_FD_202365 | JGI IMG/M metagenome (GOLD analysis project Ga0307492, IMG submission 202365) | Sea-ice brine microbial communities from Beaufort Sea near Barrow, Alaska, United States - SI3L | ecosystem: Environmental > Aquatic > Marine > Coastal | place: USA: Alaska | collected 2017-05-06
ACCGAACGTTGTTTAGCTACATTTTTGTCAGTATAAAGTTGAAAATCATCACCATTCTTAGGTGGTGATTTTTCATTTCCAGTCCCTATATCAAAAGCAATCCCCCCTGCTAGCATTGACTGAATAGATTGAGCTTTTATATCAAAATTTTGCACGCCCCCTGATATATGCAAGCCACTTGCATTCCAAAAGTGACTATCAGTAGAAACAAAATTCTTATATTTAGGTTCAATAAAAGCATGTACTAAAAATTCATTTGGGCCAATATTCTCAATTGCCTGAATATCACCTACGTTTTGTTGTTTATAATAAATACTAGAGCTTGTGGTTAACGATCCAACATCTTTAGCTTTTAACACTAAATGTAACCCCGGCTCATTATATTGATAAGCAGGTTTTTGATTATAAACAGTAAATTTATTTAGAGGTTCGCCATCAACAGAAGGACTCATACCAATGTGAGCACCTAGCATTAAGGTATGTAAATTAGTAACGCCACCTAAATCGAGTTTAGGTGCTACGACAAAAAATTGAGACTTACTCGTAAGATACGGAATAATGCGTGGATTGATTTTTGCACTCGCTACAATGATGCGCGCTTGTGGATCGATACGGCTGAAGTCAGTGATTTTTCCTAAGGTTAAACCTTGGTATCTGATCGCTGCACCTCTGTCTATTCCTGAATCCCAATTTAGTGTTAATACAATTTCGTGACCCATCTGCGCTGTTTCAAAATCAGAATACAAAGTAAAGCTTTGTCCATTTTTAGCAGGATCCGTAATAGCTTCGTGTTCTGAATTTCCAAATGAAATACCGCCTGCGACCACAGAAGCCAGTGAACCTGTCTTAACTTGCAACCCACTGGTTAATGAACCGGACACAGTGACACCACTCGCATTCCAAAATCGCGAATTCACCTTCACTAAGTCAACGTATTGAGGCTCAATGAAAATATTAATATTGATCAGATCAGAATTAGTCTCATAGTTAAAACCCGAGACATGGCCTACTGTAATTTGTTTGAATAATATAGGCGATTTTTTTCCTAGTGACCCCAGTGTTTTCGTTGTTAAACTCATATGCAAACCTGGTGTTGACTGATCTAAAACAGGCTCTTCAGATAAGGCAATAAAATGACTTCGCGCTTCACCTTGTTCTTCAAAATCAGGCATGACATTAATATAACTGCCTGAGAGTAAGGTATCTAAACCCGTAACACCTTGAAAAGAAACATCGGCAGTGACATACCAAAAATGTGTTTTATCAGTGAGCATCTTTTTTGAGCTAGAAATCATTTCAATTTCAACAATAACATTCTGTAAATCTTCGGATACTTCAACACCACTGACAACCCCTGCGGTTAATCCTTTATAGCGAACTTCTGTTTTACCAATAACAATACCACTCGCACTTTCAAACTGAACCGTAATAAATGTGCCTCTCTCAGAGAGGGACTTTCCAATTAACCAAGCACCGAAAAGTAGCGCAATCATGGGAACTAACCAAACAGCAGAAATACCTTTCCGATCTTTAATTATCGCTTTTGATTCAGCAAGAATAGTTTTATTTGCCATAATGATCGCCCTTATTTTCATATGCTTGATTGGTTTCTATTGAGCCATGATGATGCTTTTGATGATTATCCCATAACAGTCTTGGGTCAAAACTTTCTGCAGCAAAAATAGTAAAAACAACCATCAGGGTAAAATAAGTAATACCTGATGCCACCTCAATACTCGTTAAAAACCCTAAGTTCACCACAGCGGCCATAACCGTTACAACAAATACATCAAGCATCGACCATGGCCCTAAAAATTCAACCATGTGGTATAATTTCCCTTGATTTTTTAATGTCAATTTTGTTTTTCTTTTTGCGTTATACATCAAGGTAAACAGCCCCATAATCTTACTTAGCGGCACTACAAAACTTGCAATAAAAATAATGATAGCGACAGGAAGCATGCCCATTTGAATAAAAATGGCGATACCTTCTAGAATTGTTGATGCATCAGGTTTACCTAAAGTATAGAACACCATCATCGGGTAAATATTTGCAGGGATAAACATCACTACCGCTGCAATTGTCCAGGCTAATGTGTATTCAATACTTTTAGGTTTACGTGCAGAAAACACCGTTAAACAACGTGAGCATGCTTGTTTATCCACATGCATAACATTCAATTTATGACACTGCGGGCAACTACCTAACCCTGCAGTCAGCGCTTTATTACTCAAGTGACTTCTCCAATTCTTCCCAAATACTGTGCTCATCCATGGTGACTGACACCAAGGTAGAACAGACGAGTAATAATACTAAACTAAGTAATCCGCCATCGATGGTCATATCAGCAAGTGAAGACAGTTTATACATAGACACGATCACGCCCATAAAAAACACATGGACCATCGTCCAAGTATCTAATAAATGATAAGAGCGAAAGAACACCAACAAGGAGGGTTTTACACGAGTAAACTTTATACACAATGAAATATATAACGCGGTCATTAGCCGCACTGAAGGAATCGCAATGGTAAACATGAAAACAGCAAACGCGATAACATAATTTCTGCTATTTATTAACAGGGTGATACAGTCTAGCAAAGAGGCATCATTATAAAGGCCCGCTGCGCCAATACCAATAATAGGTAATAAAGTCGCAGGGAAAAAAAGGATTAGACCTGCAATGGCGACAGCAATGGTGCGGTTAATCGCATCTTTCTTTTTTGAAAACAACATCGCGCCACAACAACCACATAACGCATCTTGCCCTTCAGACAACATTGGCTTGGGCAACAATGAATCACATTGATTACAAGCAATCATATGATTCACTACAGCATTATTTCTCACCAAAGAAATCCTCCATTAAAATAGCTGAACTTACTTTTAAATCAATAAATCACCTAACAACCGTAAAGGTTTAAGTTTACGACAACACGCCATTTTAGCCAGTAAATACCCAATAAAAAAGCAGCTAAAAATAGCTGCTTTATATTTAGAATGGCCTTTCTCAGACCTTCTGTATTTCAAGGCATTAGTGCATCCGTGCACATCAATGGTCATGATCACACCGATGTGAATGGATGACGAATGTTCAGTATTTTTTAATCAAATCAATACAAAATAAAAATATTCAACTGGAGCCTTTTTTGAATATTAGTTTATAGTGGACATGTATTGCACTAAGGCTGCGATGTCAGTATCTTCCAATTTCACAGCAATATTTCTCATCATAGCGTTTTTGTCATTATTACGTGTGCCATCTCGAAAATATTCAAGTTGTGATTTTAAGTAAATTGCACTTTGTCCGGCAAGGGCAGGAAAGCCAGCTTGTGACATACCCTTCGCATCGGAACCATGACAAGCGATACACGCGGTGATCCCACGTTCAACATCGCCACCAAAGTATAATTTTTTGCCTACTTCGCTTGTTTCACCACCAGCATATTTTGCTGTTTGTGAGCTATAATAAGCACCTAAGTCATCCATATCTTGCTCGCTCAACGCCATGGACATGCCGCCCATAATGGCATTAACACGACCTTGTTTACCACCAGAGGTCATTCCTGTTTTAAAATCAGCCAATTGTTTAGCAACGTAACTAGCACTTTGTCCAGCGAGGCTCGGGTACATCGGCACTAAGCTATTACCATCAGCACCGTGACATGCCGCACACATTGCAGATTTAGTTTTACCTGCCTCAATATTACCTTGCCCTGCATTCGTGATATTTAGTGCACTTGTTCCTAATAAAACCAAGCTTAGTAGTATTCTTTTCATCGATGAGCTCTCTATATGTGTCTAATTAACGGCGGTTATAAATTAACAAGTAAAATTTTCACCTTACTCTTTGTAATTTTTAATTACAAAGTAGTTTACACGAATTTGCTTCTTGTTAAATGTTCCACGCATAAAAAAGCAGCTTAATAAGCTGCTTTTTTAAAATAATTTTTAGCTTACGCTTTATTTCATTGAAGACACAAACTGCGCCAATGCTTCAATATCTTTTTGTTTCAAACGTTTAGCAACATTACGCATGATACTATTACGATCGTTATCGCGTTCACCCGCTTTAAAACTGATTAACTGAGCGGTTAAATACTCCACACTTTGATTAGCAACCGCAGGAAAACCTGCTTTTGCCACACCCTTACCTGATGCACCATGACAAGCGATACACGCGGTGATCCCACGCGAAGCATCACCACCAAAATAAAGTTTACGGCCTAATGAAGAGCCCTTGCCATTACCCGGAGTAGGCTTCTGATTTGCAAAATAAGCACCGAGTTCAGCCATATCTTGCTCACTCAACCCTGTAACCATACCTGCCATGATAGGATTTTGACGAACTCCCGATTTAAACTCTTTTAATTGTTTAGTTGTATATTCAGCATGTTGCCCTGCTAACTTAGGGTACATAGGCACTAAGCTGTTACCATCTGCGCCATGACATGATGCACATACCGCTGATTTTGCTTTACCTGCGATCGCTTCTTCAGTAATCGCAGCAACAGTAGTAACACGTTTAACTTTTATATGCGCAACCGCTTTGGTATCCGAGAAATAGGCTCCCATATCGGCTATATCTTCATCAGTCATCGCACCTGCAAATTGATTCATTGCATAGTTGGTACGTGATTTAACTTTAAAGGCATGCAATTGCTTTTCAATATACTGTGCATGTTGCTTCGATAAATTTGGATAAATTAATACCTTACTATTGCCTTCTTTACCATGACAGCCAATACATGCAGCAATATTACGTGATGGATCTCCTAATGCGTATAAGCTTTTGCCTGCACTCGCATTGGCTACATAAACTATGGGTGCTTGCACTGTTGCAGTAACTCCTACTTCTGTAGCACTACCATCAGCTGAAGCTGTTGAACCACCACTTCGGTCTAAAGTTGAAAAGTAGGCGCCTAAATCAGCCATATCCTGTTCAGACAAACCCATAGCCATTGGGCCCATTAATGCATTAACACGCATTCCACTTTTAAACGCTTTCAATTGCTTTACAGTATAATCAGCATGCTGACCTGCTAAGTTAGGATACGCATCACTTGTGCCGATCCCGTTTGTGCCATGACAAGCAGCACACATGGCGGCTTTAGTTTTACCTGCTTCCGCATTTCCGGTTGCTGCGAATGCTACATTAAGACTAATGAAGGTCAGAATTAACGAAAAAATAATTTTATTCATGGAATGGCTCTCTGCTTTCTTTTAAGAAAATTTAACTTATTTAAGTCTTATTGATCAAAAGGGTGGATAAAAAAACTGGTAACATTTTACACGAATAATAGCCCCGTGTAATAAGCATAGTAAAAATTAAGCTGAAAATATGACACTTTTTGCTTTTTCACGAGAAAAAAAAGATATAATGCTTTTTTTATTTACCATTGGACACCATTTTGTCATCAACTGTTATTCATTTAAGTAAAGCCACTTTCACCTTAAGTGCGCCAGATATTCGTCGCTTGCCTGAAGACAGCGGTATAGAGGTTGCGTTTGCGGGACGTTCTAATGCAGGAAAATCAAGTGCATTAAATACCCTAACGAATCAACGTGGTTTAGCTCGCGTCAGTAAAACACCTGGCCGTACTCAGCTTATTAACATTTTTGAAGTCGCGCCTGACAGACGCCTAGTTGATTTACCTGGATATGGTTTTGCTAAAGTGCCGATTGAAATGAAGAAGAAATGGCAAAAAGCATTAGGCGAATATTTAGAAAAACGTGAGTGTTTAAAAGGTCTGGTTATTTTGATGGATATTCGTCATCCGTTAAAAGATCTTGATATGGACCTTATTCAATGGGCTGCTGACAGTGATTTACCGATTTTGGCATTATTAACTAAATGCGACAAGCTTTCACAAGGTAAACGAAGTTCAGAAGTATTACAGGTGAAGAAAACATTATCTTCATTAAATGCTGACATTACGGTACAAGCGTTTTCATCTTTAAAATATACCGGATTAGAGCAAGCCAATGCACTCATTTGTCAGTGGTTGTCTGCAGGTTTAGAAACGGATATGCCAGAAAGTGAATAATTAGAACAACCTAATTTTAAGCCAAGTGACCTCACCTAAATTTAACTTGGCTTAAACTTTTCATTTATAGAAGATACATAGACAACATTCTTTTTCAAACGTTAAACGCCATTAAAAAAACTGTAGCAAGTAAATTGAAGCCAGTAACGAATAATGGCAAAATAGTGCTATAAAAATTCTTCTTTCAAAAAAGGCTCGTCAATTAATGACCCTCATTGCTGAACTTATCGCAAAAGAACTTAATGTTAAAACCTCTCAAATAGATTCAGCGATAAACTTGCTTGACGATGGTGCAACCGTGCCATTTATAGCACGTTACCGTAAAGAAGTGACACAAGGGCTAGACGACAATCATCTTCGTCATATTGATCAGCGTTTAAGTTATTTACGCGAACTTGAAGACCGCCGAAAAGTGATTATTACCAGTATCACTCAACAAGATAAATTAACACCTTCGTTAGAGAAAGAATTAAAGCAAGCTGACAACAAAACGCGTTTAGAAGATTTATATTTACCCTTTAAACCAAAGCGCCGTACTAAAGGCCAAATCGCCATAGAGGCTGGTTTAGAGCCCCTTGCGAATAGTCTTTATAACAACTGGGCATTAACACCAGAAGTTGAAGCAAGGCCTTTTATCAATACCGACTCTGGGTTTAATGATGAAAAGACCGTGCTTGAAGGTGCTATCTACATACTTATTGAACGCTTTGCTCAAGATGCTAATTTATTACAAAAATTACGTAAGCATTTATTAAAACAAGCGCATTTATCGAGTGTTGTAGCCAAAGGAAAACAACAGGAAGGCGCTAAGTTTCGCGACTATTTTGAACACTCAGAATTATTAAAGAACGTACCTTCACATCGTGCCTTAGCTATGTTTCGTGGCCGCAATGAAAAAATTCTTCAACTCAGTCTTAATGTAGACCCATCACAAGAAAGTAATAGCTACTCAAGCGCAGAACAAATCATTTGCGAACATTATAATTTACGTTTAACGGGTCAAGCTGCCGCAGAATTTATGACGAAGGTTGTCCGTTGGGCATGGAGAGTAAAGTTAAGCCTGAGCTTAGAAACTGAATTATTAGGAAATTTACGCGAAGCAGCAGAAAATGGCGCGATAAAGGTATTTGCTACGAATCTAAGTGACTTATTAATGGCAGCTCCTGCGGGCCCTAAAACTACACTGGGCTTAGACCCTGGTATGCGAACAGGCTGTAAATTAGCGATTGTTGATGCAACCGGCAAGTTATTACAAACCTCTACTATTTTTCCTCATGCACCACAAAATCATTGGGAAAAGTCAGTACGAACATTAGTGAATTTATGTCAACAACACAAAGTTGAATTACTGGCAATTGGTAATGGAACTGGCTCTCGTGAAAGTGACAAACTTGCTGCTGAAGTGATTCAAGCGTTAGAAAAAAACAAGCCACAAAAAGTGATAGTGAGTGAAGCCGGTGCTTCTGTTTATTCTGCATCAGAGTTTGCTGCAAAAGAATTTCCTGATTTAGATGTGTCTATTCGCGGTGCAGTATCTATTGCTCGACGATTACAAGATCCATTAGCCGAGCTCGTCAAAATTGATCCTAAAGCCATTGGTGTAGGTCAATATCAACATGACGTAAGCCAAAGTCAGCTAAGTAAAACCCTCGACAATGTTATAGAAGACTGTGTAAATAATGTTGGCGTTGATTTAAACAGTGCTTCGGCGGCACTATTAACGCGTGTGTCAGGTTTGAATAAGACTATGGCTGATAACGTGGTTGCCTACCGTGACGAACATGGTCGTTTCAATGACCGTAAAGAACTTAAAAAGGTTGCCCGTTTAGGACCAAAAGCGTTTGAACAAGCCGCTGGTTTTTTACGAATTTCAGACGGTAAGAACCCGCTCGACAATTCTGGCGTTCACCCTGAAAGCTACCCAGTAATTGAAAAAATCATTGCTCATTTAAACAGTAGTATTAGTGAGTTAATGGGTAACAGCGAACAACTTAATAAAATTAATATTCCAGAACTGACTGATAATAATAATATTGGTGAGCTAACACTGAAAGATATTGTCAGTGAACTAGAAAAACCCGGTCGTGATCCTCGTCCTGAATTTAAAGCCGCACAATTTAAAGAAGGTGTGAACACGATTAACGATTTAACCGTAGGCATGGTACTTGAGGGTGTTATTTCAAACGTGGCAAACTTTGGTGCTTTTGTAGATTTAGGTGTTCACCAAGATGGCTTAGTGCATATTTCATCACTTACCGATAAGTTTGTTAGCGACCCTCGCGAAATTGTTAAAGCAGGTGATATTGTTAAAGTGAAAGTAATGGAAGTTGATCCATCGAGAAAACGCATTAGTTTATCCATGCGTTTAGATGAAACAATTTCGACCAAGCAAGAACAAAAGCAACCGGCTCATAAGCCACATATTGCTTCGCAAAATAAAGCGGTAACAAACACCAAGCCAAACCCACAACGTAGTGCCAAGCCTCAAGTGAAGAAAAATGATAATGCCGCGATGGGCAACGCCTTTGCTGATGCCTTTGCTAAGTTGAAAAAATAACACCTATCAATAGTAAGCAATAGAAACACTTAACAAGTGAGTGTTTCTATTGCTTACATTCATATTGTCTCAATTCCTTATCTAAACGTCGAACTCAATGACTTAATTTCTACTGCGCTGTCGTTAACATTATTCCCGCTGTCATGCACTTGTTGAGCTATTTCGGTATTGTGCTGAGAAATATCATCTATAGATAAAACATTTTTATTAATTTCGTTCGCCACCACTGTTTGTTCTTCAGCGGCAGTTGCTATTTGAGCGGTTATATTCGCCATTTCATCCATCATGTTCTTTATGCTCTCCATACTTTGTCTTGCTTTATCGGTATCTGTTACGCAAGATTCTGCATCATTCTTGCTCGACAACATAACCGTGCTCCACTGCTGTAAGGTAGTTTGTAATTCTATCACTGATGATTGAATTTGTTCAGTGGCCGACTGGGTACGCCCAGCTAAGGTACGAACTTCATCAGCTACAACCGCAAAACCACGACCTTGTTCGCCAGCCCTTGCGGCCTCAATTGCAGCGTTCAGTGCAAGTAAATTAGTTTGGTCCGCAATCCCTTGAATTTCAGACATAATAGTGGCGATATTGGTCGCGTCATCGGCTAAACGGGTTGCCGTTGATGCCGCTTTTTCAACTTCCGTTGACAGCTTATTGATTTTTTTCTGGCTTGAATCAATGACCCCCATAGTTTGATTACATTCTTCTTGGATGAAAATCACTTTGTCATGAGCCCCCGTAGTGTTTTTGCTCACTTCTTCAATCGTTGCACTCATTTGTGTGATAGCGGTTGCTAGCTGGGCAAGTTGTGCGTTTTCTTCAAGCAAACCATCTAAGGACTCCGTAGAACGTGATTTTAACCCCTCAGACAATTGTAATAAGATTCGACATGAATCACTGCCTCGTCCTAAAATAGTCCGAACTTTTGCTTGCTGTAACTGGTAAGGGTAATCAAGTAGTGCAGATAAACCCGTGCCGCTGAATATTAACCTTGACGGGCTATCAAAGATTTCCTTTATTTGGTTAACTTTTTTAGGTAATAAAATAAGTTCATCATGAAAAATGACAAGTAGAAAAATCATACTGACAAATTGAATAATCGAAGCCTGAAATGAAATTAAAACGGCTGATGTTATAGCAGCACACGCAATAACTACCAGAGCCAATAAACGCTTTAAACTGATATTAGTAGAGAATTCATTGACTGATTTTCCCTTATTAAGGTTGTCGTATAGATGTTGCGCTGTTTGTTTTTGTTCCACACTAGGGCAACAACGTACTGATTGAAAGCCTATAACAGAATCCCCTTGATAAAGTGGTGTTACATAAGCATCTACCCAATAATAATCGCCATTTTTACAACGATTTTTCACCATTCCTCTCCAAGAATCACCGCGCTTTAATTTTTGCCATAAATCAGCAAATACGGCTTTAGGCATATCGGAATGACGAACGGTGTTATGAGGTTGGCCAACTAATTCTTCAAAAGAGTAACCTGCAACTCGGCAAAACTCATCATTAGCATAAGTAATATTACCTTGAATATCGGTAGTAGAAACCAATTGCTCTGTGGCTGAAAAAATAACCTCATTATTGCTGAAAATTTTAGACATAACGGTAATCCCTTACATAATAATTAACTATATTATTGAACAATATCAATCAAATGACCCATTTAATCCCTATAAACATGATCTAGATCATCATAATAATGAAGTTTGTTTATAATGTAACCTTTTATGCTCACAATGATTTAATTTTTGAAAAAAAGGGGAAGCAAAAGCTTCCCCTGCAACCTCAATATAGGAGGTCAACTAACGCAAGAACGTGTGAACATCTTACTTTTAAACTTTATATTAACTACAAAACATATTTTGCTGAGAATTGTAGGTAGTCAGAATCAACATTTTTATCTGCCATTTCAAAATTACCCACCTCTACACCAAACGATAGCTGCTTAGTCACATTTTTGAATAAATTTACACCCCAATGTGTACGGTCATAATCAGCAACATCCGTTGTAGTATTACCATAGAATGCAGTACTTCTTAGGCCTTCAGACCAAAAGTGACGGTAAGCAACACTTATTGAAGTTGTTTCTTCTACTTCTTCACCAATTAAATCTTTTGAAGCGGTAACACCGACATAACGCCCTACTTCTCCGCCATGAAATTGAAAGCGAAAATCATCTTTACCAAAGGTTTTAATACGCCCTGAAATACCGTAACCCACTGCTGACTCTTCATTACCACCAACGGCTTGTAATTGTTTCGCTACTGCGGCAATTGCCACGTTACCCCAATCACCTTTGAAATTGTAACGTCCTACAATATCGGGCATTGAATCATTACCGCTAACACCACCATATGATTCAGGATTCTCAACGGATACCTGAAAGTTACCCATAGTGTAACGAACTTGTCCCTGACGAATAAATGCTGCGGCCACCAATGGGCCACCAAAATCTGCCGCTTCTGCAAGGGCACTCGTATTGACGAATGTTGACCACGTTTCACCTATCAATAGATTTTTATATTTAATGAAAGCATGACGAATACGTGGATTTGATGAATTAGAAATAATCTCATTACCACCACCTTTAACAGCGTCGCCGTAGAAATCCATTTCAATAAAACCCGTTAAATCGCCATGCTTATACTTGGTATTAATACGAGATTCATTAACCGCAATACCAAAATTAGAAATACTTTTATCTAAGGCTGAACCACCTCCGTACCAATAATCTGTTGCGCCGACTGTGCCGTCAATATAGCGAGCGTCGGCTTTTATATAACCACCGAAAGTAATACTGTCGTTGTTATCTAATTTAATTTCGTATGCTGCATTTGCAGTGCTGGCTAATGCTAATAATCCTGTTGCTAATAGAAGTTTTTTCTTATCGAACATTTTGCTTTCCCCATTTGTTAATTATTAGCCTCGAAAACTGCAGATGCGATCTTTTAGCCGTTTTATCGTTTTATTTTTATTTTATGCATATAACTTAAAGTGATCTTTCGTATTTAGAAATTAGACATAAGTCTAAAGCGGATATTTTTTGCCTGTTAAATTCAATAATTTCACCTTATTAAATCGCACATTTAACGATAAAAAACACGCTTGAACACTTGAAAATGTTAGGGTTAAAGTAATATTGCTTGTGATATCATCAAGCAAATAACTCATAATTAAAAAAGGTAAATTTAGATGAGGATGTCTCTTATTATTGCCGGTAGTGTTGCAATTATTACCGCACTAACACCTGCAATTTTGTCAGCAAAGCAACTAAGTGTTGACGACTACAAAAAAGCAGAACAACAACTATCAAGCCATACAAGTAAGTTAGTTACCGGTACTGTTGACTACCCTGTGTGGTCAAAAAATGGCACCTTGATTTACCGTAGTCATACAGAAAATGGCAATCAATTTTTCAAGGTCGACATACAGAGTCAAAAAAAATCACCCGCATTTAACCATGTAAAATTAGCAGACTCGCTCGCTCGTATCACTGAAAGCGAAGTAAATCACGATAAACTCCCTTTCTCTCAAGTAGAATTTACATCAGCGAATAACATCAAGCTTTCAATAAAAACTAAAAGTTACCAATGTGATTTGAGTAATTATTTATGTCATGAAAATAAACTCGCTAAAAAGAAAAATGAAAACTTATCGCCTGACGGTAAACGGGCCGTATTTATCCGTGACCACAACTTATGGGTACGTGACTTAGCAACAGATAAAGAAAGTCAGTTAACCACTGACGGCATGCTAGATTTTGGCTATGCGACAAACAACGCAGGTTGGGTTCGTCGTGATTCACCTGTAGTAACTTGGGCGCCAGATTCAAAAAAATTAACCACGTTTAAACACGATGGCAGAAAAGTTGGCGAAATGGGTATTGTTTCAACAGCTGTTGGTCACCCTAAAATTGATGTATGGAAATACCCTTTACCAGGCGATGAACATATTTTTGCCATTCATCGTGTAATTATTGACGTTGAGACAAAAAAAATTATACCTCTTGATATGAAACCCGATGCTCACCGCTCTACAATCACTGACCATGTGGCTGGCCGTAGTGGCGAGTTATTGGATATTGATTGGGCCGATGACAGTAAAACTTTTGCCTTTGTTTCTTCAACACGCGATCACAAAACAGCTACCTTGAAAATTGCTGATGCAAAAACAGGTCAAGTAAAAGTGGTCATGTCCGAAACACAAAAAAGCTTTTTCGAGTCAGGTGTTGCCGGTATTAGTTGGAAATATTTAGAAAAAAGCAATGAAGCTATTTGGTTTTCTCAGCGCAATAATTGGGGACATTTATACCTTGTTGATTTAACGACAGGAAAAATTAAACAACAAATTACCCAAGGTGACTGGACGGTTATCGAATTGCTTCGCGTTGACCAAGCAACCGGCAAACTTATTTTTACTGGTGCCGGTAGAGAAGGAGGTGACCCTTATTACCACTACCTTTACAGCGTAAATAAAGATGGTTCTGATTTAACCTTATTAACGCCAGAGAAAAAACATCACCGTATTACGTTAAACAAAGCAGGAACACACTTCTTAGATCGCACCGCGACACCAACCATTGCTGAAACGAGCATTGTTCGCGCAATTGATAATAAAAAAGAATTCACCATAGAAGCTATGAACATCAGCAAGTTGAAAGCTACTGGTTGGCAAGCGCCAGTTGAATTTATTGT
>Ga0307492_10000783_pt1 | contig 13302 bp, 13 predicted proteins | sample SI3LmetaG_FD_202365 | JGI IMG/M metagenome (GOLD analysis project Ga0307492, IMG submission 202365) | Sea-ice brine microbial communities from Beaufort Sea near Barrow, Alaska, United States - SI3L | ecosystem: Environmental > Aquatic > Marine > Coastal | place: USA: Alaska | collected 2017-05-06
CTTGCTATTGCCTGTGGCATAACTAGCAAAGGACCATGTCGTAGTTCTAAAACGAAAGGGATCAATATTGGGCTCAGTAATGAGTATTTAGAACAGCAAGGGTTGGTGTCATTAAGGGAAGTATGGATCAAGATCCATTATTCATAAAGGAAGATGAACCGCCCTGTGCGGAGCCGTCCGGGCCGACGCTTCGGTGGAGGGTGGTGTGGAGGCTAGACACTAGACACCTCCGGCTACCCGATTAGATGCGATTACGCATGCTTAGATTCTAATAATTCACGCAGCGCTTTTGGCAAAAAACTTCTTGCTTTGGATGTTATTATTAATTCATTTTTTTGCCAAAGAACTCCTAAATAGATAACGAACAAGCCAAGCAGTGTTAAAGTTATAGGGAATAACCAGCTATCCTTAAAGATATCGGAGGCTAAATGACCTATATAACCAGAACAACCTATTGCACCAAATATAACAAATACTCTTCTGACAATTAGAACTCCAGTAAAAATCATAAATAGATTGATCGTAAAATAGATAAACTTAGATAATTCGCTATCAGAGTGTTGGAGAGACATTCCTCCCCAAAAAGCAATTACGCCAAAGAGATATATCCAAAATGAATAATCAGCTTTATTGTGAGATCTAATATCAACCCATAAAGCTAAAGCGATCATGAGTAGTCCAGAGTACATAGAAACTATTTTTCTGAGTTCCCAGCTATAATCTCCAACATTAATCATGACTGCAACATCCATAGTTAAATACCAAAGAGTTACTGCAATTGGCATAATTAAGAACGGATATTTATATTTCCAAGCAATAATAACTCCTACTGCTAGCGTACTTAATTCCATGTAAAGCCAATGCCATTTGATATATCGATGGTATTCACGGTAGACACTGTCATCGGGCCAAACGCCTAAAGCATGCTGTAACCCATAAACCGCTAGTGGTGTTAATGCTATAACAAAAGTTCCACATATTCCTGCGGGGATAGCTAATTCTTTAGACTTAAAAATATTGGTAAGTTTCAAACCAACTGAACCATAAAACAAGGAGATAAAAACAATACCTACTCCACCGAACGACTCCCATCCTAAGTTCATAAAAAGAGTCATTGCTCCGATGGCAATCATACCTCCGATGTAATAAAGAACGTGTGTAAAATCAAACTTAGGTGCTGCATTTGGTTGTTTGTTTAAAAATTCGATTAATTTTTCAGACTGCTCAAATGAAAGAATATTTTCATTTACAGCGGCTTCAAGGTTTTTCTTAGTAAAGTTCAATCAAGACTCCTTTCTATGATGAGCATCCAACAGTGTATTAGTCGGAAATCGGGTTAAGTCCGGATTCAATTCGACTTAACACTTCCGGCAAGGCAAAAATATATCTCATCTCTTCATAGTCTTAACGCATATGAAAGTCATTTTCTGGATGTTTCTGACAAGTGGAAACCGCTGTTCCGGTTAAATACGAAATTTCATAAAAATATGAGTTCTCATTAAATCTATATCTAACAATAACCTACAAAAGAAATATGACATTAAGTGCTATACATTTTGCGTGAGTTCCCCATAAAACATTGGCAATATTTCAAATATTTATTATAACTGTATGTACGTACGTTAACTGGGGTATTTTAATGTCAGCTTTTATCGAGTCGATCAATAACTTAATAGGCCACCCATAATAAAATTAAATGAAAAGTATATATTTCTCACTTGATTTTGGGCTTAAAATATCAGAAGGGTAAAGGCAGCAAGAATATTAAACCATTACAGATAGACAAGGTAGGTTAAATTTACTCGGCTCAACAGAAGATTTGCAATGACCTATCAAGCAAAAAACTACAACAATGTCTTTTGAAAGGCCTATTGACAAAAAAGTTCTTAACGCTGTTACTCTGTGTTCTCGGTTACCTCTGTGGTAAGTAGCACTTAACCTCTTTCTTTTAGCTCTCTACTATTCACCAGCTACACCGCTTATTCATAAAAAGCATCAATTCTACCCAAGATCCCCGCTGCATCTAAACCTAGTTCAACATACATCTCTTGCTGTGTACCTTGCATGATAAATTCATCAGGTAGGCCGAGCTGCAACAACTTACTGGTGTGTTTCGAAGATATTAAATATTCTGCGACTGCACTGCCAGCACCACCGATAATGGCACCGTCTTCAATGCTTACAAACAAATCGTGGGTTACTGCGAGTTGGTTAATAATGTCGGAATCCAAAGGTTTAACAAAGCGCATATCAATCACAGTTGCGTTGATTTTATCTGCCGCTGCTTGGGCATAAGGCAACAAAATACCAAAGTTTAGAATAGCGACCTTTTCACCGGTTCTTATGATGCGGCTTTTACCTATCTCAAGGGCCGTCATTTTTTGCTCTGGTGTTACGCCAGTAGCAGCACCTCGTGGGTATCTGACAGCCACTGGTTTTTGCAATTTGTGCCCGGTGTACAACATTTGACGGCATTCGTTTTCATCGGCCGGTGCCATGATCACCATATTGGGGATACAGCGTAAAAATGGAATATCAAAAGCACCTTGGTGCGTAGGGCCATCAGCGCCGACTAAGCCGGCACGGTCTATGGCAAATAAAACCGGCAGGTTTTGTATCGCCACGTCATGAATTAGTTGGTCGTAGGCTCGTTGTAAGAAGGTTGAATAAATTGCCACAACAGCGTTTAACCCTTCTTTGGCGAGACCTGCAGCAAAGGTGACCGCATGTTGTTCGGCAATTGCGACGTCAAAATATTGAGCTGGGTACTGCTGGGAAAATTTAACCATTCCTGAGCCTTCACGCATAGCTGGTGTGACTGCCATTAACTTGGGATCCTGTGCGGCCATATCACATAACCAATTGCCAAATATTGCAGAAAAAGTCGGGTTGCTAGGCGCTGCTTTAGGCAGTGCTTGGTCTTTTGGGTTAAATTTAGGGACGGCATGAAACTTTATGGGGTCTTGTTCGGCTGACTCGTATCCTTTGCCTTTTTTGGTTACCACATGAAGTATCTGTGGGCCTTTGATGTTGCGCATATTACGCAACGTATCAACTACGCCATTCACATCATGACCGTCTATTGGGCCAATATATTTAAAACCCAGCTCTTCAAAAATAGTGCCAGGTACCACCATGCCTTTGATATGTTCTTCAGCCCGACTGGCAAATTCTTTTATAGGCGGGACATTGCTCAGCAATTTTTTACCACCGTCACGGATAGAATTAAAAAAGGTACCTGTTAATAGTCTGGCTAAGTGACTATTTAGTGCGCCGACATTTTCAGATATCGACATTTCATTGTCATTTAACACCACTAACAGGTCTTTGCTGATATCGCCGCCATGGTTCAACGCTTCAAAGGCCATACCTGCGGTCATAGCGCCGTCACCAATGACAGCGACAACTTTACGGCCTAACGCTTCTTTTTCAGCAGCAACGGCCATGCCTAATGCTGCGCTGATAGAGGTAGAAGAATGTCCAACGGAAAAGGTGTCATATTCGCTTTCTGGAGGCCATGGGAATGGGTGTAAACCACCTTTTTTACGTATGGTTGGCATACGTGCACGGCGGCCTGTCAAAATTTTGTGCGGGTAGGCTTGATGACCCACGTCCCATAACAGGCGGTCAAAAGGGGTGTTGTACACATAATGTAAAGCAACCGTTAGCTCGACTGTGCCTAAACCCGAAGCAAAGTGTCCGCTGCTTTGGCTAACGCTTGTCAATAAATATTGACGCAACTCAATACTCAGTTGTTGTAGTTTATCTTGTGATAATTCTCTTAACTGATCTGGTGTATCAGCTTGAGCAAGAATAGGGTAGTGAGCAATATCTAATGTCATCAAATGGGTATCTACCAATCAAATTTTATTTTATTCAGCATATTTACTAATTGATTTAGTAAGTACGGTGGATAACAAAGTCGGTAAAAGATACCAACATTTGGGTATTGTAAGGCAAAGCACGCAAAGCTTGAAGCGCTTGTTGATGTAGATCGTCCAGATATGTTTGTGCTTGGACTAAACCTAGCATCGCCGGGTAGGTACTTTTGTTCAGTGCCTGATCAGAACCTTGTGGTTTTCCAAGCACTGCAGAGTCACCTACAACATCTAAAATATCATCCTGTACTTGAAAAGCTAAACCTATAGTTTTGGCAAAAGTCATTAAGTTTCGTTTGTTTTGTGGTGTGATGTCGGTAGCCAAAGCGATCGCCATCTCAACACATGCACTAAGCAAAGCCCCAGTTTTCTTGCCATGTAGGTCTTGTAAATGATTTTGAGTGATATGTTGCCCCGTGGCTGCCAAATCCATCGCCTGACCACCACACATACCATTATAACCCGCTGCTTGACTGACAATTTTGACTAATTCAATACGTTTTAGGGCTAATTCACTTGAAAGCGGGTAATCGCACAAGATTTCAAAAGCGAGTGTTTGTAGGGCGTCGCCAGCCAATATAGCCGTGGCTTCATCAAACTGAATATGACAGGTTGCATGTCCGCGTCTTACATCATCATCATCCATGGCTGGTAAGTCATCATGTATTAGCGAGTAGGCATGAATGGCTTCTATTGCAGCGGCAGGACCATCGAGATTTTTTTCTTGGACGCAGAGCATTTTGCCTGTGGCATAGACTAAAAAAGGGCGCATTCTTTTGCCACCGATTAATAACGCGTATTCCATGGCGTGTTTAAGTCTTTCTGAATGTCCAGGTAGAGCCTTGATGGTTTGACTTAGAGTTAAATTAACCCTATCGCGGCTTGTTTGTTGAAAAATGCTTAAGTTCATCACTTATCAGGTTCAAATACGTCTAAGGTTTGCTGACCATTTTGACTGGTGAGTATTTGTACTTTTTGCTCTGCATCTTTCAATTTTTGTTGGCTTAGTCGAGCTAGCACGATACCACGTTCAAAGCTTTGTAATGCATCTTCCAAAGGTAAGTCGCCTTGCTCCATTTTAGTCACCAGTGTTTCTAGTTCTTTCATGGATTGTTCAAAGGTGAGTGATTCTGCTTTTTTCCGAGTCGTCATAATATTCTTCAACCTATTCCTGAAATGGCACGCACCTTACCTGAGCGAAAAAAGAGGGTCAAATACTTTTCAAATACGCCTTAAGAACTGGGGTTAATAGGCACGTTAGATAAAAAAGCACACCTTAAATGAGTAACTAAATTAATAACCTTAATGCTGACTACAGAATTATTTAGGTTTGTCGATAAAATAAAGAGGTATTCAGTTAACGTTGTTTACCTTATTTACCCTGTTAAGTATGTTTAGTTTGTTGTGGATAGGTAGGTTTTACAATAGACTGCTCTGTTATTTTTTATAATCTTAGATCTTTATTTCTCTTGGGAGCACAATGTGGATTTAGCAACCATAATCGGAATGCTTGGCGCCATCGGTTTTGTTGTGATGGCGATGATGCAAGGTGGCGAACTTGGCATGTTTGTCAATGTACCTTCAATTTTGATTGTATTTTGCGGTAGCTTATTTGTGGTGTTATCTCAATATACCCTCGGACAGTTTTTTGGGGCGGGCAAAGTAGCAGGTAAAGCCTTTATGTTCAAAATTGATACCCCGGACTCACAAATAGAAAAAATTGTTGAAATGGCTGATGCGGCTCGTAAAGGTGGCTTTTTAGCCTTAGAAGAAGCTGAAATTGAAAATCCTTTTATGCAAAAAGGTGTCGATATGCTAGTGGATGGCCATGATGTGGAAGTTGTTAGAGCAACATTGGGTAAGGACATTGCCATGACGACAGAGCGTCACGAGTTTGGCGCCACTATTTTTAAAGGCTTAGGGGATGTAGCCCCAGCTATGGGCATGATAGGGACTTTGGTTGGTTTGGTCGCCATGTTGTCAAATATGGATGACCCAAAGTCAATTGGCCCAGCCATGGCTGTTGCATTATTAACCACGCTTTATGGTGCGATGTTGGCTAATCTTATATGTTTACCTATTGCAGTGAAATTAGGAAATCGAGCAGGCGAAGAAAAACTTAATCAAAGCTTAGTATTAGACGGTATTATTGGTATTGCTGATGGACAAAATCCACGTGTCATTGAGGGTATATTGAAAAATTACTTGGCTGCCAGTAAACGCGGCGCAGCAGAAGAAGCTGAATAACTGATGGAAAATGAATGCCCCAAATGCCCCCCCGAAGGCCTGCCAGCATGGATGGGCACGTTTGCTGACCTAATGTCACTATTGATGTGTTTCTTTGTACTGTTGTTATCTTTTTCTGAGATGGATGTACTGAAGTTCAAACAAATTGCAGGTTCGATGAAGTTTGCTTTTGGTGTACAGAATAAAATTGAAGTTAAGGACATCCCTAAAGGTACCAGCGTTATTGCAATGGAATTCCGACCTGGTCGACCAGAGCCCACGCCAATCGATACGATTCAACAACAAACCATCGACATGACCCAAGAGATGTTGGAATTTCAGGCGGGTAATGAAGACTCTGCCGGCGGCCGTCAAAAACAGCGTGGTGAGCAAAGAGGTGGAGCAGCACAACAAACAGCATCAGATCAAAGTTCTTCCAGCTCCGCTGCTGCCGACCAAGAGGAAGTGGCTGAAAGTATGCGTAAAGTTGCCCAAGAATTAGAAAAGCAAATTGTTGATGGTGCTATTGAAGTGGAATCTTTGGGTCAGCAAATTACTATTCGTATTCGAGAGAATGGTTCTTTTTCTGCGGGGTCTGCATTTTTACAACCGCAGTTTATACCCATATTGCGAAAAATAGGTGCTTTGTTGGCGGAGATGCCAGGTGACATTGAAGTATCTGGGCATAGTGATAGCCAGCAAATTTCCAATGAGTTATATCGTTCTAACTGGGACTTATCATCGCAACGTGCAGTGGCTGTCGCTGAGGAACTCAGGCGAGCTGATGGCTTTGATGAGAGCCGCATGTCGGTTGTGGGCAAGGCAGATACGTCTCCTTTGTCTGATACCGATGATACACAGGGGCGAAGTGATAATAGGCGGGTTGAGGTTTCTATTAATCAGGGTAAACCTAAAGTGTCTGATCCGATATCGGTATTGGAATAGTGAAGCTTAAATTTAACATCTTGGATATCACCGGTGATGTTTGTTTTATCGCTAAGGTGACGTTGGGATCCAGCGCGTTAAATTTGTTGCCAAATATGAATAGATCAAATGCATCGCACCAAAAACACCAAAAACAGATACGCCTATCAGAATAAGAACGTGTGGCAATGGAACCTGCCAAGCCTAGGCTTTACCTCTATACAAACAGAGTTTAATTGGCACCAGGTATCTGATGCCTCATTTGAATTAACCCATTTTCTTAGACTTAAAGAATTTATGCGAGGTAAATTTGTTTGAGTAACGAGTTAGAATTATCTTGGATCTTGAAAAGTTTAATTTTCTGTGTTGGCAAAGCCAACGCCGCACGGAAAACCAGTAAGGACCGGGCATGCATTACGACGTTTCAAGTTAAGCACACTTCCTAATCGGTTTTGTTTTATCAAAAAAGATAGATATCTCAGCTACCGTCACACCCAGTTTCTTCATGTAAGAGCGATTCATAACACGGTTGTTGTCCATCATAAACATCCAATCATCTACGAATAGATCATATTTTGTGTCATCTATCGGCACACGTAAAGTGTACTGCCAGTTAAACGCTGTACCTTGTGAGCCGCCGCTAGCTTGGCCCATTACATCAGCAGCACCACCGGTAACACTGCCATCGCTTCCAATTTTTAAATCCCAGATACGTATTTGTTGTTCACCATCGTTATAGTAAAATGTTTCGTGCAATTGACCTTGATCGCCTTGCCAAGTGCCAACTATATCCACACAAAAACGCCTAGTCAGCTTATTGGAGTAGTCTTGTACTATGCCCCAAGCGGTGACTTCTCCATCAAAATATGTGGGTAAGTTAAATTCAGGTGTGGTGTTTTCATAGTCATCTAGGGCGCTACTGCATGACAATACAAAAGGGATAATCAACACTGGGAGTAGGTATTTGAATAAGTTCATTTATTTAGACCAATGAGTTTATTACGTACTTTGGGATAGCTACAGTTTTCGTCTAGCCAGATGCGTAAAAAGCTTTTGCCAAAGGTTTGGTCTGTAATGATGCCTATTGTTTTACCATTAAAAAAAAATTCACTTTGTTGGTTTTCATCAACGCTTAATACAAGTGTGTCGTCTTTTTTTATATCTGGAAATATATCAGTTAGCAGCGGGATCCATGGGCTAAATGTTGTTTGTTTAATGCCTAATTTCTTCCATTCATCTTGGGTTGTTTTTATTAAGTCTTCAGCGTCAATATCTCTTAGATAGTTGATTTTCAAAGCTTGTGGAAATTTCTCTGCTTGATATTTGCCAGTTTGGCTATATAAGCTTGAATTGTAGACATCCCAAAATAGTATTTTTAATTTGGCTTCTCCTACTTTTTTTAACTCATCAAGGGGGCTTGCCATTGTGACTCCTGAAAAAACTAAAGTACATAAAAAGGCTATAAGGCCATAAATGTTGTATTTAGATGTGTGGTTTTTCATGCTTTGCCAATCTCTAACGTATAATATTGTTTGAGAAAGCAGGTTTGCTGATCACCAATTGTACAGTGCTTATGGTGCGCTCTAAAAAACCACCTTCGCAGTAACTAAAGTAATAACGCCACATATTCATAAATCTATCGTCGTAACCATCTTTAGCCAATGGTTCTTTGTTTTCCAATAGCTTGTGATGCCAGTCTTTTAAGGTTCGGGCGTAATCTAGGCCGATATCGTGAAGATCACGGATCATCAAGTCTGTATGTTTTCTTAAGTGTTGATTAATTAACAATTGTGAAGGCAAGAAGCCACCAGGGAAGATATGCTTTTGAATAAAGTCTACACTTTTACTATAGCTGTCAAAGCGATGGTCGCTGATAGTGATAGCCTGCAACACCATCAAACCATGATCTTTTAAAAGACTTGAACATTTTTTAAAAAATGTAGGTAAATACTCTTTGCCTACCGCTTCAATCATTTCAATCGACACTAATTTGTCATATTTGCCTTCGAGTAATCTATAGTCTTTTTTCAATAGGATGATTTTATCTTGTAGACCTTCCTTGTTGATTAAATCTTGTGTGTATTGATACTGTTCTTCTGAAATGGTGGTGGTCGTAACTTTACAGCCGTAGTTTTTAGCAGCAAATACTGCCAATCCTCCCCAACCAGTACCAATTTCTACTAAGTGATCTTCAGGCAATAACTGTAATTTTTCACAGATCGCTCTTAACTTTGCTGTTTGGGCTTGCGCAAGTGTAGTTTCTTTTGTCGGGTAGATAGCTGCAGAATACATCATGCTATCATCAAGAAATCGAGTATAAAGCTTGTTGCCCAAATCATAGTGTGCAGCAATATTTTTCTTTGAACCGGTTGCAGAATTTTTGTTGGCAAAGTGAGTGATTTTACGAATTGGGAAAGCCAACCACTCCATTTTTGCCTCCCAACTATCGAGCAAGGGTAAATTGCGGGCAAAAATGCGAATAACATTGGTTAAGTTTGGGGTAGTCCATAGGCCTTCAGAAAAAGTTTCGCCTGACGCTACGCTGCCACCAAATAATAAACTTTGATACACACTTACACATTTAAAATCAATCTCAGCATGAAGGTCTGAGTTTTTCTGTCCAAAGGTGTCTACCAACACGCCTTTTTCTTTTATGACCATCTGACCTTGAGGCAGACTGGCAAAAACTTTCAACATGATTGATCGGCACAGCTTGTGCTGCCAGGATATGCTTGATGTCTTTGTAAGTATTTGTTCTGTGTTTGGCATTATTATTTTTTACCTTGTGCTGGGTGTGAATAAAATGGCACACCTTTTAACAATAATTTGAGTGCTTGCCAATAAATTCCAAAGACAGTTTTAAGCGTCATGCTTGGAATACGCAATAATACGTTAAAAAGACTTTTTGAGTTCAGTTCTATTCGTGACAAATTAATACTAGCGACAAAATGTTTAACTTCTTTATGACAAGAAAGCGTTAGCTTTAGTGATTGTTCTGGTTGTGAAACTTTCCATTTATATTGCATATCCATTGGGTTGAATGGAGATACATGAAAGGCTTTTTTACAGTCTTCTTGCTTGGCTAAATCCACTAAATAACAGTGTCTATCGTTCCAAGGTGTATTACTCACCTCAGCCAATAAATGACTAAAATAGCCATTATCTTGTTGTAAGTAATAAAAGTTCACAGGACTAAAATACAAGCCAAAAGTGCGTGTCTGTCCGAGTAAATAAACTGTACCGGCTAGTGGTTGTTTTGCCAGTTCTGACATTTTATCCAGTACTGATTGTTTCAGGGATTTATCGGGATCACCAAAATAGTCGCTGCGTTTAAATCGTAATGGTGCCCATGATTTAGCTGAAAATCCCTTAACAGTGCTTTCAAGTAAATCAATTTCATCAAGATTTAACCAAAGTAAAAATATCTGATAAGTAAACGCGTTTTTTTTTGGCACAAATCGGCTGTGAAATACGCTCCCTTTGTACAAGGCGCTATGCACTAGAGCTGCTCGCCAAATGTATTACACACATCAAGAGCACTGTGCACACCGTCTTCGTGAAAACCGTTATACCAGTATGCACCGCAGAAATGTAAACCTTGTTTTCCAGATATTTCAGACCACCTTGCCTGGGCGACAATAGTCTGATTATTAAACTGTGGGTGAGCGTAATGATATATACCTAATACTTTTTCTGGGTCAATGCCTTTACTATTATTTAAGGTGACACAAAAAGTGCTATCTGATTGTATATTTTGCAAAATGTTCATGTTGTAGGTTAAAACCGCTGGGGCCTGATATTCACCCTCATACCCTTTGATGAGATAATTCCAACTTGCCCATGCCAATTTTCTTTTTGGCAAAACACTATGATCTGTGTGAAGAACGACTTCATTCATAACATACGGCATGTCTCCTAAAATTTCTGTTTGACTTACACTTGGCTCAGTAAGTATGGCTAGAGCTTGGTCACTATGACAAGCAAAAATAACTTCATCAAATAGATGTTCTGTATCGTCATGTAAGCGAACTAGTTTTTGCTTATTGATACCGGTGACTGATTTTACTGGGCTATTGAGTTTTATATTATCTTCGAAACCAGCTATCAGTGGTTTAATGTATTGTTTAGACCCTCCTACAATGGAACGCCACTGTGGCCTGTCTGTAACATTGAGTAGCCCATGATTATTGAAAAAACGTAGAAAAAATGTAAACGGGAAAGCTTTGATATCTTCTAAACTAGTTGACCAAATTGCTGCACACATAGGCAGTATATAATTGTAAGTGAAATCGTCACTGAATTGATGTTGTATTAGAAATTCGTGCAGAGTTTGCCGCCCGTAATCAGTTTTTACAGCCGCTCCAGTTTTACACACTTTATTAAATTTCAGAATATCTCTGACTATTCTCCAAAATCTCGGTCGCAATACGTTTCGTCTTTGAGCGAATAAACTATTTAGTGTATTGCCATTATATTCGAGGTTTAGTGATATGTTTTTAACGCTAAATCTCATTTCAGTAGCTTGTGATTGAACACCGATTTTGTCCATTAGTTTAATGAAATTTGGGTAAGTCCAATCGTTAAACACAATAAACCCGGTGTCTATTGCATATTGCCTACCATTTACCTCCACATCTTTGGTTGCAGTGTGGCCACCTATATAGTTGTTTGCTTCAAAAAGTGTAATGTTATGCTTCTTGTGGAGTAAGTGTCCACAGGTTAGCCCTGAAATTCCTGTCCCTATTATTGCAATCTTTTTGCTCATTGTTGTCCTGTAGTGCATTGTGCATATGGTCAATGGTATTAGACTATTTTTTAAGACTATGTTTTACCACGAAGACTCATTTTATATTTGTATAAGATACCTAATTATGACTTTTAGAGATCATTTAATAGGTCATATTTATATTTAATTTGCGATCCAAATATGAGAACGTGGCGTATCGACAAACATTGAACACATTAAGATATCTTTTTATGAATTCTTCTTTTGAGATCCCTCTCTTTCCACTATCAGCACATTTGCTGCCTGGCGGAAGGATGTCATTGAGAATATTCGAACCTCGGTATGTTCGGATGGTGAAAGAAGCATGTGCCTCTGATACCGGTTTTGGTATCTGTATGGTCAATGCGCAAGGGGACAAAGATAAAAATGAGCATATATACCCCATAGGTACGTTTGCTAAAGTTATTGATTTTGATTTGTTGGATGATGGTTTTTTAGGGGTAACAGTAGAAGGCCAAAGGTGCTTTAGTATCTTATCTATTACCACTGAAAGTGACGATTTGAAGGTGGGTGAATGTCATTGGATGGATGAATGGTCAGCGCAGTCTGTAGACTACTCCATTTCGCCAATAGATGAAAAACTGATAGAAATTTTTGACTATTACCCAGAGCTACAAATGTTGTATCAAAATCCAAAGTTTAATGACCCTATATGGGTAATATATCGATGGTTAGAATTGATACCAGTCAACGCCGAAAAGAAACAACAATTTCTGCAACAAAAAGACTGTGTAAATGCTTTAGATTATCTGTCACAGTTAATTGCATGATCCTTTAATCTTAATAACCAGTATTAATTAGTGGTATCAATAGATTGATGGTATAAGTTTATGTTAGTTGGAATATTTCTGGAAGCTAAACAAATTAATTCCGTAAAGCCCATAGAATGCGCAGAAGAAATGTCGGGATACTTGTGTATCGTCGCAAGCGAGCGCTGTAAACGATCTTTTGCAAAGATATTTAGTTATTTTGCACCACGTCTTCGTTCGTATGCTCTAAAGCAAATGGGTAATGAGGCACTTGCCATGGAGCTTGTACAAGATACCATGTCTAATGTATGGCAAAAATCTCATCTTTTTAATTCAGAAAAAGGTTCCCCATCTACATGGATATTTACTATCGCCAGAAATATTCGATTCGACATGCTCAGAAAACAACGAAATCGTAAGGAGGACCTGTGTTCTGATGACTTCTGGCCTATTTTATGCGAACAAACGCCAGATGCGAATGAGGTATCTTTAGACCACCAAGTGACTATGGATGAAATCTTCATGTTGTTTGAGTCTTTGCCAGTTAAGCAAAAGTTAGTAATAGAGGCCATTTACATAGATGGTAAGTCTCAACAAGAAGTCGCTGACGAACTCAACATTCCGCTTGGTACGGTAAAATCCAGAACCAGACTTGCATTACAACGCTTAAAAGAGATGCTAAAAGACAATGATTAGCTTCCACCCTAATTTCAAAACTTTACACGCTTTTTCAGTCGGT
>Ga0307492_10000784_pt1 | contig 13300 bp, 10 predicted proteins | sample SI3LmetaG_FD_202365 | JGI IMG/M metagenome (GOLD analysis project Ga0307492, IMG submission 202365) | Sea-ice brine microbial communities from Beaufort Sea near Barrow, Alaska, United States - SI3L | ecosystem: Environmental > Aquatic > Marine > Coastal | place: USA: Alaska | collected 2017-05-06
TTCGTCATCTGTCATCTGTGTTTTATTCATAAAGGGCATATCTTTGTCATCAACAACTCTTGCTTGTATTCTTGGCGCCCACTTTTTAATTGATGCATAGTCACTAAAAACAACACCAGCCTGCGCCACTTTAAAAATATCATCAGTAGGATTATCAGAATGACAACTCACACAACGATTTTCAATAATCACCTGCACTTTCGCCCTATCAATATCTTGTTGCTTTTGTTTGCCAGAAAATTCAGTTTGTTTGGGTGCAATCAGATAGGCTAATAAAATAGTAAAAGCTACAGCTGCGACCATTATTATTGGTTTGTTTTTTCCAAAATGTCGAAACACAAAGTATTGCCTTACTGCCGCTGTTATTAATATTATCGCAATTAGAACTAGCCAATTCATATGATGGTTATAAGTCATTGGGTAATGATTAGATATCATAATAAAAAGAACAGGTAACGTTGTGTAGGTATTATGCGTCGAACGTAGTTTTGCGTTGAGACCATATTTTGGATTGGGTTTATTACCCATCTCTACCGCTTTGACCAGTTCTTTTTGAGCAGGAATAATACCAAAAAAAACATTACCGGCCATCATTGTGCCAATGATGGCACCAATATGCATATAAGCACCACGTGCGCTAAACACTTGCGTCAAAGCATACGATAAAGCAGTAATTAAAAGAATCAATATTAGACCAAGAATAGCCCCATGATTCTTTAATCCAGTTCTTACTAAGAACTCGTAAATAGCAACACCAAGAACAATCGAGCCTATACCAATTGCAATTGCTTGAAATTGAGTTAAATTTGCAATGCGATTGTCGATCAAGTACGAATCGGCGCCAACATAAAACATTAAACTCAGCAACATAAATCCAGTTAACCAAGTTGTGTAAGCTTCCCATTTAAACCAATGCAAATTGATAGGCATCACAGGCGGTGATAATTTATACTTAGCAACTTCATAAAAACCGCCACCATGAATCGCCCAAAGATCGCCTGAAATACCTTTTTCTTCTTTCCAAACCGGTGGTTTTTCTAGATGGTTGTCTAACCAAATAAAATAAAACGAAGCGCCAATCCACGCAATTCCTGTTATTAAATGTGCAAAACGAATTATTAAATTTAACCATTCTATTATGTATGATTCTGACATATATTTCCCTTAGGTTTTTTCGTTCGAACTTTTTTGTACCAACTCACCTAAGATATAGGTTGCTGAAACATGTCTCTCATCACCCAACATACTTAAGATAAAAAGTTTTTCTGTTAACGTTTTACAATGTCCAATTCGCCGAGACATTAAAGGTGTTGCATGATAGTCCAAAACAACAAAGTCAGCCTCATTACCCGCGGTGAAATTACCAATGGTACCTTCCAAATCTAATGCAATAGCACCACCAAGAGTTGCAAAATAAAAGGATTGGTAAGGGCTTAATTTTCCACCTAGTAACTGTTGCGTTTTGTAACCTTCATTTATAGTGCTTAACATTGAAAACGTCGTGCCTGCGCCAATATCCGATCCAAAGCTCACTTTAACGTCGTATTTTTCTGCTTGTTTGAGGTTGAATAATCCACTACCTAAAAACAAGTTAGAACTAGGACAAAAAGACAATGCTGATTCAGAGATATTTAATCGCTTACATTCATCATCTCGCAAATGTACACCATGGGCAAATAAACTTCTGCGCCCTAATAAGTTACTTTGATCGTAAACATCTAAGTAGCCATCGCTCTCTGGAAATAACTCACTAACCCATTTAATTTCGTTTTGATTTTCTGAAAGATGCGTTTGCATATAAACGTCGGGGAACTCCTTCAACAATTCTCCGGCTCGATCCAGTTGCTCCCTTGATGACGTTGGTGCAAAACGAGGTGTAATAGCATATTGAAGTCGGTCTTTTTTGTGCCACTTTTCAATTAATGCTTTACTGTCTTGATAACCTGATTCGGCTGTATCGGATAAATAGTCAGGACAATTTCGATCCATTAAAACCTTGCCGCAAATCATTCTTAAATTTTTCTTTTCCGCAATAGAGAAAAAAGCATTAACCGATTCTTTATGAACAGTACCAAAGACGAGCGCAGTTGTTGTGCCAGCATCTAATAATTGAGAAAGAAAAAACTCGGCAACTCTTTTACCATGTTCTTCATCTGAAAATTCTCTTTCCGCCGGAAAAGTGTAATTCTCTAACCATTCTAATAATTGTTCTCCGTAAGAAGCAATCATTTCAGTTTGAGGATAATGAACATGGGTATCAATAAAACCGGGCATGATTAGTCCGGATTTATATTGTTTAACTTTAACCTCAGATGGTAAATCAGAGATTAGTTTTATCGCATCACCAACTTTTTCGACTAAACCATCTTTAGTAATTAATAATCCATCCTTAAAATATTGATAACTATCTTCTTCATTAACTTTTGATGGATCAGCCAAAAAATGAAGTAACTCCCCTCGAAAGGCCTTAATATTGTTTCCTGATTTTTTCATGCGTTTTTTTCAGTTTCGAGATTAATTTCGATTGGCGCATCAAGTAATACTTCATCACAATTTTCGCCTTCACCACCACGATCAATGACCAAAAAATCGCTTATTTGATTAAGAGCTAAGCTAAAATGATGCCAAGTTCCTGTATGGTAATTAACGCCTTGATTAGATGATGCGATAAAAACCTGAATCAACTTGTTGTTAAAATCACCAGCTGGAGCAACCACGACTAAATAGGGTTCTGCTCCCATAGGAATAAAACTTTGACTGGATAACGGATGGCGCTCCATTTTTTTTATGACAACAGGTAATTCCACTGGAGTAGAGCGAAAGATATTAATCAATGTTTTTCCGTTATTTGAATTTACATTGATTTCAGCCAAGTCATGATACCTTTCAGTAAATCCATCATTAATTTCAAGTTTATTAACTTGGTCGCTCACTTCTATCACATCACCATAGATGGAAAAATTTTCACTTGTTAATTTTATTGGTTTTATTATATTATCGGTATTCATTATTTTATCTTTCTTATTTTATCTTTATCACTAGTTTTACCGTTACTATATGCTTAACTTCCACGGTAAGTCGAATAACCATATGCGGTTAATAACAAAGGAATATGATAGTGCGCGCCCTCTCCATCCAGTTCAAATACAATATCTACATAAGGATAAAATCCTTGTATCTTATTGGATTTAAAGTAATCACCTGTATTAAAACTCATTTTATAATTACCGGCATCTAAAACTCGCCCTTCGGACAATAATTCCGAAATACGTCCATCAGCATTAGTAATTCCTTTAGAAAGCGAATGCCATTGACTGTCTTTTTGCGCGAACAACTCAATATTAATTCCTACTGCTGGCTTTCCTTTTGATGTATCCAACACATGAGTTGTAATTTGGCTCATTACTCTATCCCCAATAATTTATTTAGTCTAATTTGAAATATTTTACGTTGCTCTTCCGCTGCATTAATTAATTCAGCCGGTTTATTATTTGGTAGTCTTTTTTTCAGAAGTGTTAACATTTCTACGGCACTTTTACCTGTCGCGCAAACAATAAAGATAAATCCAAATTTCTTAAAGTACGCCTCATTTCCTGACGACAGTTCTGAGATAACCTGCTCTGAAGCTTCGCCAACTAAACTTTGTTCTCCACTGGCTAGTTTTTTTGTACTCAAGTACTTCTCTCGAAGACTATCCACGTCGCCAATTTTTGGGTGACCTTCAAATGCTTGTAAAAAATCAGAATCGTCCAAATCCTTCCAACTATCATTAGCGATATTTTTTAGGCTAGACATATCCGCATAAGGTCTTGCGTTGGTCATTTTTTTTACCCATTGTACAGAAGTACAACACTGCATAAATAAAAGCTCTACATCTTCTTTAGATTGTTGGTTAAGCTCTGTCAGATTCATTTTTATTATACCGGCTCATGCTTCACTTATTTTATGTATTATATTTGTACTAATCGGGGTCGGAGTCGCTTTAAACCTGAAAAAACATCTCGCAAATAGGAAGCAAGTTAATTTTGACATCGAATTCACCGTTAAAAGCGACTCCGACCCCTTCAACCTTTGTAACCCAAAATACGCATTCTCGAAATTCCTCCATCAGGGAAGATACTCAACCTAACATGGGTGAATTTAGTCATTCGGTCAGAAATGATCTCATCTGAATAATGATGTTCTTTATCGGCCTGCAATTTTGTTTGAGTAATAATCGGTTGCCAATTGCGATCACAATTTTCATTGGTAAAATCATCATCGTCACTGACTAAACCTTCTAGCATAAAAGTATCTGGAAAATTACCTTTAAAATGACAAGTGTCGATTATCACTTTATTAATTATTCCTTCACTACCCAATTTAACAATTGACCAATCAGGCCCCGGATCTCGGCGACGTTTAGTTTCCCAACCATCCCCCATATCTTTACCTCTACCAGGCATTATCAAATTATTTTTATCACTAAAAAACATGTCGCTCACTAATAATGCTTTACCACCATTTTTTATAAAGGCCAAATCGATTAGCTCGTCACTCTCAAACTCTGACCAATCAACTTCTACTTCGCCATAAACTCTGAAACGTGCAATACCGCCATCCGGGTACATTTTTAGTCTAACGTGAGTCCAACGGCTAGTAGTATTAATTTTAATAATGTTTTGGCTATGAGCTTCGACAGCAATTTTGCTTAGTATTTCCGTCCATATCGTATTTTCATCAGGACGAGAAGGACTATCGCAAGCTTCGACCGCAACGAACTGAGGCGCATTACCTCTGAAAAAATTAGTATCTATATCAAAACCTTTAATTCTTCCTCTCATTCCAAGACGAATAATACACCAATCATAATCAATACCACTATTTAGACGAAACTCTCTTCCGTAACTACGTCGAGACTCCCACCCGTCCATCCACTTACCACGGTCAGTATATTTGTCATCTATAAATATACCACGTCCAGCTTTGAGGAGATTATCCATTCCCGCAAAAAAGTCATCACTACAAGAAAGTGCTTCTCCGCCAGTTCGTTCACTCGCTAGATCAACAAAGTTAATTTTCAACTGAGTTAATAATTCGGCTTGCTCACCTGTTAGCTGATTTATTTGTTGTGTATTTTCTATCATAGTTTAATTGAACTCTGGTAGTTATCTAGATAATTTCGTGTCTTAATAATGGTTTGCCAATTGGAGTATTAATAAATTGTTTACTGTTGATATAAGCATCATCAAAAACTTTTTGACCACGAACATAGGTTTGCTTAACAACCCCCAAAACCGTCCTTCCAACGTAAGGTGTAATTTTATGTCGATGCTTTATCATATCGTTACTAATTTCAAAATGACTTTTCTCATCAAAAACTAAAAAATCCGCATCGTGACCAACCGCTATTTGCCCTTTTCTTTTATCAAGACCTGCAAATTTTGCTGTTTCCAAAGACATTAATCTAGAGATATCAACTAACTCAAAACCTTGTTTTCTTGCTTCTGTCCAAATCAAAGGCAAACCAAACTGCAGTGCGGAAATTCCGCCCCATGCTTTTTCTAAATCACCGCTATCAATTTCTTTTAGTTGAGGTGTACAAGGTGAGTGATCTGAAACAATAAAACTAATAATTCCTTCATTGATCGCTCGCCAAAGGTTCTGACGGTTAGCTTCTTCTCGAATAGGTGGACAACATTTAAAAATGGTTTTACCATCGGGGATTTCTTCAGAGGAAATAGTTAAGTAATGTGGGCAAGTTTCTGCGGTAAATTGCAAACCTTCTTTTTTTGCTTGTCGAATAATATCTAACGCTTCATCCGAAGAAAGGTGTACGATATGGATTTTACTATTTATCCCGTTAGCCTTAGCCTCTTTAGCTAGAACAAGCATCATATTGACCGCCTGATTCTCCCAGTTTTTTGGTCTAGATTCCAAGAAACTTTGGTATTTTTCTCCGATTATAGTATTGATTTTTTCCGCAGCATTAAACTCATTACAATCCAGCTCGGCATGAATTAAATAAGGCACATCATGCTTTGCTAAAATGGGTAACGCGCGACGAATATCTTCAGCGCTAACGTTAGGGAATTCCTCAATGCCTGAATCAATTAAAAAAGATTTCACCCCTAGAACGCCAGCCGATAACAATTCATCCAACTGGTCGATATTATCAGGTATAACCCCTCCCCAAAAGCCACAGTCGACCCATAATTTATCGCGTACGGCTTCCAATTTTTCAGCAAAAGCTTCTTTGCTAGTGGTCACAGGAATACAGTTAAGCGGCATGTCAACTAATGTCGTTATGCCTCCGGCCGCCGCCGCTTGGGTTGCGGTGTTAAAACCTTCCCATTCTGTACGACCAGGTTCATTAATATGCACATGTGTATCAACGATACCAGGCATCAATACCTTATCACCTAAATCGTCTATCGGACAATCTAGTATTTTGTCATGGTTATGAATCGCTAAAATAAGCCCATCTTTTATTTCAATACATGCTGGTTGCATGACATTATTTGTGATGACCTTACTACTTTTAAGTGCGAAGTGATTCAATTTAATCTTCCTTAACAAGGTTATTAATGGTGTGCTTAGAATCTAAATTTTCATTGTTTTCTATTAACTGTTTTATCGTTTTTCGATTTACTCCTTGCGATAGTTTTTTATTTAATTGATGATTAATTATTGTATCTTTATTAGATCCACTATTTAATTTTTTATTATAATCAGCAATAATTTCCGCAGCGATCGAAATGGCAATTTCAACCGGCAATTTACCAGCAACTTCGGATAAACCAACAGGACATTTAACCCGTTCTAACTGTTTATTAGTGATTCCTTGTTGCGAAAATCGTCGTTGAAAACGTCTCCATTTTGTTTCCGAACCAATTAGACCAAGGTAACGAAAATCATTTCGGCTCATCACTTGCAAGCAAATATTAAAGTCCATTTGGTGTTTATGAGTCATAACAATGTAGTAACTATTTTCTGGCATATTTGCCACATCATCTTGTGGTTTGTCACTGACTATTTTTTTTATATTACTATAGCTTGAAAGGTCATCTGGAAATTGACTTTCTCTACTATCAATCCAAGTGATTTGACACGGTAAAGTTGCTAAAACCGGCAGCAACGCTTTGCCTACATGTCCAGCCCCAAACAATATAATATTTACTTTGGTTTCAGCAAAACATTCAAACAATATATTGGTACCGCCACCGCAACATTGATCAAGATGTATCCCCAAATCAATCTCTGCTAACCGTTGACAAGTCTCTCCCGCTAACAATAAATCATTGGCAAACTTAATCACTTTATGTTCAAGGTGACCACCACCAATGGTGTCGTAAATCCCCTCCTTAGTGATCACCATTTTACTCCCGCTATTTCGAGGCGTTGAACCGCTAACGCCGATTAAGGTCGCTATAACATATCCCTTTCCTTGTTGACTCATTTGGTCAATCGCTGCGCTCCAGTTAGACTTCATTGCTAGGTTGCTCCCTGTTTCGACGGGATTGCTACCGAACTCAAAGCGTGCGTAGAATTTTTTATTTTTTCAACTGCCCAAAGAACTCGCTCAGGTGTGGCGGGGGTATCCAATGATGGACTAATTTTATAATCAGCTACACTCGATATTGCATCTTTTAACGCTGACCAAACCGATATACTGAGCATAAAAGGTGGCTCACCAACAGCTTTGGAGTTATAGATCGTTTGCTCAGGATTATCGACTTTGTCCAAGAGTTCTACTCTAAAATCCTCGGGAACATCACTGATTGCTGGAATTTTATAAGTGGCCGCATTGTTGGATAATAAGCGTCCTTTGTCATCCCACAATAATTCTTCCGTCGTTAGCCAGCCCAGTCCTTGTACAAATCCGCCTTCTATCTGACCGATATCAATAGCAGGGTTTAATGACTGACCAACATCTTGCAATATATCCACACGTAGTAATTTATTCTCTCCGGTTAAGGTATCTATAATAACTTCTGAAACGGCGGCACCATTTGCGTAATAGAAAAAAGGTCTGCCCTCACCTTTTATTCGATCAAAATGGATCTTAGGTGTTTTATAAAAACCAGTTGAAGATAATGACACTCGTGCCATATACGCTTGTTGAACAAAGTCCGCAAAACTAATGTTTATTGATTGCTCGTTATGAATCAACACTCTACCTTGATTAAAAGTCACTTTATCTTCTGTTGTTAAATATTTTTCACAGGCTAATTTAATCAGTCGTTTTTTAATAATTATTGCAGCAGCTTGTGCCGCTTTCCCATTCAGATCGGTTCCTGATGATGCTGCCGTCGGCGAAGTATTTGGGACTTTGTCTGTGCGTGTTGCCGATACAGCAATTGTATCTAAATCGACGGAAAATTCATTGGCGACTATTTGCGCTATTTTGGTAAATAACCCTTGCCCCATTTCTGTACCACCATGATTTAAATGGATAGTTCCATCGGTATAAATATGAACTAACGCGCCCGCTTGATTTAAATGTTGTACGGTGAAAGAAATACCAAATTTGACGGGTATTAAAGCTATACCTTTTTTTAGAATCGAATTTTCACTGTTAAATTTCTTAATCTTTTTTCGTCTTTCTTGATAGTCAGAACTCTGCTCTAACCGAACAATTATTTCAGCTAAATTATTATGTTCTACCAACTGTTTGTAATGAGTTTGATTACGCGGTTGATTGCCTGATAGGTTTCCATATAGATTTAGCTTACGGATTTCTAAAGGATCTTTATTTAAAAATTTTGCGATATCATCCATTACCATTTCAATCGTCATCATACCTTGCGGACCACCAAAACCTCGAAACGCGGTATGTGAAACGGTATTAGTTTTGCAACGATTACCCGTAATGGTTGCTTGGTCAAGATAATAGGCGTTATCTGAATGAAACATCGCTCTATCGACAATCGCATCTGATAGATCGGGTGATACACCGCAGTTTCCATTTACAACAATATCAATCCCTTTTATCTGACCATTTGCGTCAAAGCCTACTCGATAATTATTTTCAAATGGATGACGTTTTCCAGTCATACACATATCATCCACTCGATTTAATCTAAATTTAACTCCCTGCTTCGTTTTGTTTGCTAAAAGTGCCGCTATACAAGCCCATGGCGCAGCTTGAGTTTCTTTTCCACCAAACGCGCCACCCATTCTTCGGGTATCAACCACTACTTTATTGAGTTTTATATCTAACACTTCAGCTACTAATTTTTGTACTTCGCTCGGATGTTGTGACGATGAGAATATGATAATTTCATTATTTTCGCCCGGCTCCGCTATCGAAACTTGTCCCTCCAAATAAAAATGCTCTTGCCCACCGATAGATATTTCACCTTCTAGCTGATGCTCAGCATTTTTAATTGCTTGCTCAGATTCCCCACGCTTCATGCTATATGCTGGACGGACAAAACTCTCCTTATTAAGCGCTTCCCTGATCGATAATGTTGGTTCCAGTTCTTCATATTTTATGTTGGCTAGTTTGACTGCTTTTCTCGCTAATTCATGGCTAGTCGCCGCTACAGCAAAAAGTGCCTGCCCAATAAACTCGACCTTATTTTTAGCAAAAACTAAATCACCAGGAAATACTGGTCCAATATCGTTATGACCAGGAATATCATCAACGGTTATTACAGAGATTACGCCTTTAGCTTTTTTAACAGCGGTTAGATCCATAGAAATTATATTGGCATGAGCAACTTCACTTTGACCAACAGTCGCGTGTAATAAATTTTTTATTTGAGGGCGGTCATCAATGTAAATCGCTTCACCCAAAACATGCAGATTGGCGCTTTCATGCTTTTTTGAATGACCTATATTAGTAGCGCTTTCTTTAGGTAGTGATTTACTTTGATTAATATCGACTAGACTACGCATGATTTGCCACTCTAGTTAATTGGTTCTCGTTAACTATTTCTAGATAAAACTTTTGAATAATATTTTGTGCGACTTTCATCCTATAATCAGCAGATGCTCGCACATCCGACATTGGAGAAAAATCAGTTGTTAGCGCTTGTTTGGCTAGGTCTATATTGTTCTGAACAAAAGATTTACCATGTAAAGCATCTTCACAGTTTTTAGCTCGTTTTGGTATTGCGTCCATTCCGCCAAAACCAATTCTAATCGTTTTCACAACACCATTATCAAGTTCAATTGATAATGCAACCAAAACCGCCGAAATGTCATCGTCAAACCTTTTAGATATTTTATAGACTTTAAAAAACTGATTGGCTTTCGGTTTTTCAATTATTATTTCTTTAATAAATTCTGACGACTTTAAAACCGTTTGTTTATAACTAATAAAATAATCTTCCACGGCGATTTCTCGCGTATCATTTCCTAACTGTAAAATCATTCGTGCATTCAATGCGATCAATGCCGGTGGCATATCACCAATTGGCGATGCGTTGCCTATATTCCCACCGAGTGTTCCGGTATTTCTAATTTGGGTAGAACCGATACGATCGATCATTTCGCCAAGTTCTGGATAGTTTTTTCCTAATACCTGTCTAAAGTCAGAATAAGGTGCGGCTGCGCCGATAATAATTTCGTTTGCGTCTTCACTAATTTTATTTAATTCAACAACATTTCCCAAATAAACTAATTGTTCAATTTCCGCCAAATTCTGCGTAACAGTTAATGCTAAATCGGTTCCACCGGAAAATAAAATGGCATTTGGATGAATTAGCAAATACTTCGAAAGTTCCTTTGTATTATGAGGCGCAAAATAAGATTTATTGTCCTTTTGAAAATTAAGTGATTTCAATCCATTGAGCTTTTTTAGGCTGTTAATCGTTTCTTGGTAGCTTTGAATAAAAGAATCTTTTTGAGGTCCTCTTGTTGATAGGTCAGTCGATTGCATAGCGGCATCTATAATTGGCCGATATCCAGTACAACGGCATAAATTTCCCGCTAAAGCTTCAACCACTTCTTCTCTGTTAGGCGTTGAGTTATTTTTATGCAAAGCAAAACAAGACATTACAATTCCAGGTGTGCAAAATCCACATTGGGATGCATGACAATCAACCATGGCTTGCTGAACAGGATGGAGTTGGTTGGTTGGTTTATTTGATTGGGTAAGATTGGTCTGCTTAAGATGCTCTACTGTTAGTAATTGTTTGCCATGCAGATTGCCTATAAAAGTAATACAAGCATTTATAGATTTGTAGTTCAATCCATTTTGATCTAAATTTAACTCGGCAACCACCACCGTACACGCTCCGCAATCGCCAGAACCACAACCTTCTTTTGTTCCAGTGAGGCACTGCTGCTCCCTCAAATATTGCAAAACCATCAGATTCGGATCAACATCCGTTAAATAAATTAACTGATCATTTAGTAAAAATTGAATGTTGTTATTCGCCATAATCAGATCCCAGTATCAACTTTATGGCGCGATGCTATATAAACTATAGCAAAGAGATAAATCAAAGAAGACAGTTCGAGTTTTCCATCCGACTACTATACCAGATCTATTACTTGACACAAGAGTCAAGTAATATTCTCGCGTTTACGGAGCCATCAATATTTTCGCAAGAAACGCTAAAATGCAAAGCGAGTTTTGAGGGATATCCCGTTGTAATATATTATCAACTTACCAAACTCAGCCAAAGAATAGTCGTTATTATCTTTCCTAAACTATATTTTTCACACAGCTAACCCTATCCCATTCAATAAAAGCACGGTCTCGTAATATTCTATAATTCTTAGCTCTTAACATATGCCTTCCCAGTCGGAATAGATTATTCACAACACCCTGCCTGTATTTCTTGATTCTATGGGAATATTTTTGACCGAACTTCTGACACCACTTTCGTATGGTTTCGTAACTAACAGTTATTCCTCTAGCTGCTACTAATTCCTGGATATCGCGAAAACTAAGCATGAATCTGAAATATAGCCAAACTGTATGGCTAATAATCTGAGCAGGAAAGCTTGCCCCGTGAAACGTTTTGGGTATAACGATAACCTGAGAACATTTGTGTATTTTTCATTCTCAGATTATCTCATGATTTGTAAGGACGCCGATAAGTTGACAATGCCTAGGTTACCGTTCTTCTGGACTTCAAACCCCGTTAAACACCCTTATTAATTTTTGATAAGAGTGTCGTGTTAGCTCATGAAAATTGGTACTTCGTTCTAGCTTTTTCGCCGTAACTTTCTAATAAGCTCGTTTCGATACCAAGTTTTAAATCTCTACTTGCTGTAGCTGATGAAATCGTTTTATGAAGTAGCATGTAATTTTTTCTTGAAAAATAACCATCCTTAAATTCATTTTGAGCCAATTTTAATCTCGAATCACCTGTTTGGTTTTCGATAACAACTTCAGATTTAAACTCTTGCAATGAAATCAAAAGAAGCTCTAACATGAACTCAATAAAAGCAGTTGAGTTACCATTTGAATCACACTCCTCCAGGACGTCATAATATTGTTTTTGTTTTTCTTTAATCAGTGATTCAATCGGTAGGAATTCAAATATTGGGTGATACTCTATTAATATCACGGTCTGCCATAATCGACCTATCCTTCCATTGCCATCAGAGAATGGGTGTATAAACATCAGCTCATAATGAAACACGCAAGATTTAATTAAGCTGTGTGTTTCTTTTTCAGTTTTCAGAAAGGAAAATAAGTCATCCATTAGTAAAGGCACTCTAGATGCAGGTGGTGCTATATGAGACACCTCCTTTCCTTTCAGTATACCGACTCCACCCCGCCGTAAACTTCCGGCTTCTTCAATAAGTCCGTCTAACAAGCATTTGTGAGCTTTTAACATTGAATTTACATTGTTTGACTTATAGGTGGTGATTCCTTCATAAGCTTTAATGGCGTTTACTGCTTCAATAATATCGCGCTGTGGGCCAATCACACGTTTGTTATCTAAAATAGCGGTAATTTGAGGAATGGTTAGTGTATTCCCTTCAATTGACAGTGAGCCTTGAATAGTTTTAATACGATTTGCTTTGCGTAGCTTAGCTTGAGGGGCTCTTGATTGAACCGCTTCTAAATTGCCCAAAATGGTTGCTACTTCCATCGATAGCTTTAGAGCTTTACTGGTAATTGAGAAAGGTGGTTCCATGAAAGCGATAGTATCATATGATATTATTAAATGCCATTAGGAGTATTGTCCAACAAAACAAATCTAGACAGTCACTATATGCATGATGTCTTACAAGCTTCTAAGAAATTGGTGAGTTAAATCCATTAGAAATTGCAGGTTTGTATTTGCGGTTGTAAGTTTAAGTCCGTTGTAGATGTAGGCGATTGGCTATATAGTGACTGTCATAAATTATT
>Ga0307492_10000785_pt1:7500-13295 | contig 13295 bp, 19 predicted proteins | sample SI3LmetaG_FD_202365 | JGI IMG/M metagenome (GOLD analysis project Ga0307492, IMG submission 202365) | Sea-ice brine microbial communities from Beaufort Sea near Barrow, Alaska, United States - SI3L | ecosystem: Environmental > Aquatic > Marine > Coastal | place: USA: Alaska...
GAATAAGCTCCATAAAAGAATAAACTAACAATTGTTATTACTGCGAAACCACCTACTAAACCTACAAGCCATAAAGGAATTCGACCAGTATTTGCCATATAAAAAACTCCTATTTATAAAGATTAATTGAAGAAATAACTTGAAAATAATACCGCTAAGACAAAAATTAATAGAAGTCCCCAATAAAGAGAAGTTCTATTTAATTCTACGGCCTGTTTATTTGGATTTGGACCTGTCATAAAATTTACCTCTTGTATGTTATATGAATATTACTTTATCTTTGAATAAATTGCATAGCGGTAATACCACCTATAAAAAATACTACTGGAATTCCTAATCCATGAACTGCTAACCAACGAAAAGTAAAAATTGGATATGCTACAGGTTGATTAATATTTTTTGTCATTTTTTTACCTCTTATAAACCTTTAGTTAAATCTTCTAATTCTTGCTTTGCACTGAAACGATCGTTTACTAATGGTACTTGTTGACGATCTTGTGTAAAGTATTCATTAGGGCGTGGTGTTCCAAAAACATCATACGCTAACCCAGTACTAATAAACAACCATCCTGACACAAAAAGTGAAGGAATTGTAATAGTATGGATAATCCAATAGCGTACACTTGTAATAATATCTGAAAACGGACGTTCACCTGTAGACCCACCAGACATAATTGTATATTCTCCTATAAAAAATGATTGTTGCTCATTCAAATACTTAACCTAAAGCGGGCAGGGGGAATCGAACCCCCATCATTAGCTTGGAAGGCTAAGGTTTTACCACTAAACTATGCCCGCATAGATTAATTATAAAATTACGCGGGTATAAAAGCAATAAAAATATTATAAAGTTTCTAATTTTAAATTTAAGAATTTTGCTAAATCAGTAGCTTGATCTTCTAAGTCTGAAATCGAATTTGGCTGTTGAACTGGTGTTAATGGAATTTTTCGTTCATCTTTAAGACATAAATAAATAACTCTTTGAGGATTTAAACCTTCAGAAATTTTTATTCCAATTGATCGGATATTATTTAATGAATAAGTTAAAAGAACTTCTCGATTTTTTCCTGGAAAACCTCTTCTTACAATTTTTACAAGGTTTTCAGCTTTATTGTATTCATTATAACCACTTCCTATATCCCAAAATAATGTTGCAATTATATAGGTGCTCAATCCGAAACTTAATGTTCCGTAAAACATCATAACAATGCCTTGTGGTATAAAAACTAGTTCAGTTGTGTTTACAAATGGTAATAAATTTATTTTTAAATAACTTGAAATTCCTGCTAATAAAAACATTACTCCACCAACTAATAATAAGAATGCCCAAAAATAATTACTAAAACGTCTTGATCCAACAATTTTCTCTTGACGAATTTGATCTTGCATTTAAGAATTTTAAATTAATTTAATTGATTTTAATCCTAAAAATAAACCTGATGCAAGTGTAAAACAAAATCCAACTAGTAAAAAGTAATTAATAAGAATTGACATAAAATTTTTTAATTATATAAAAATGAAGTTTATAAAATTTTTTCTGTATATTAGTATATATTATATAGTAATCTATATAAAAATTTTGGTTGGTAAAAATTTTCGTTAATTTTTTAAATACCTTAGATTAATTAAAAACTTTACTATTAATTTCATTAAATTTTAAATTAAATTTATGGCTAATTTTATTAAACCGTATAATGATGATCCATTTGTTGGACATTTAGCAACACCTATTACTTCATCATCATTAACTCGAGCTCTTTTAAAAAATTTACCAGCATATCGATTTGGTTTAACACCATTATTACGTGGTTTAGAAATTGGGTTAGCACATGGATATTTTTTAATTGGTCCATTTGCTAAATTAGGTCCTTTACGTAATTCCGATATCGGATTGTTAGTAGGTTTCTTATCGACTATTGGTTTAATTCTTATTTTAACTTTAGGGTTAACCATTTATGGAGCAGCAGCTTTTGGTCAAGAGAAAGGTAGTGGAAATGATTTACAAACTAAAAAATCTTGGGATCAGTTCAAAGGTGGATTTTTTGTAGGCGCTTGTGGAAGTGCAGGATTTGCTTTTATTTGTTTATCAAGTATTCCAACTTTTACATTCAATTAAACTTTTATGAGGATAAATTGGTTATATTTTAGCCGATTTATTCTCTATATAATTTTATTTAAATTCTTTATTTAATAATTATTAATTATTATGAACTCAATAAATTTACAAGAAGAGTACGCTAAAACAGAAATATCAAAACTTTTAACTTTATTAGATGAAGAATTGGTTGGTTTAGCTCCTGTAAAAGCTCGTATTCGTGAAATTGCCGCTTTATTATTAATTGATAAATTAAGAAAAAATTTAGGAATTACAACAAATAGCCCCGGTTTACACATGTCGTTTACGGGAAGCCCAGGCACGGGTAAAACTACTGTAGGATTAAAAATGGCCGATATTTTATTTCAACTAGGCTATGTAAAGAAAGGACATTTATTAACTGTGACACGTGATGATTTAGTTGGACAGTATATTGGTCATACAGCGCCTAAAACAAAAGAGGTTCTTAAAAAAGCAATGGGTGGTGTATTATTTATTGATGAAGCTTATTACTTATATAAACCAGATAATGAAAGAGATTATGGTTCTGAAGCCATTGAAATTTTGTTACAAGTTATGGAAAATCAACGTGATGATTTAGTTGTTATTTTAGCTGGTTATAAAGAACCAATGGATTGCTTCTATGAATCAAATCCTGGATTATCTTCACGTATTGCAAATCATATTGATTTTCCTGACTACACAGTTGAAGAATTATTAATAATTGCAAAAATGATGTTAGAAGAACAACAATATCAATTGACATCTCAAGCTGAAATTGCGTTAAAAGATTATATTACTCGAAGAAAAGAAAAGCCTTTATTTGCTAATGCTCGGAGTATTAAAAATGCATTGGATCGAGCCCGTATGCGTCAAGCGAATCGCATTTTTGATAGTCGAGGTCAAGTCTTGACTAAAAAAGAATTAGTAAATATTGAAGCAGAAGATATATTACAAAGTACCGTGTTTGATTAAAATTTTTTAATTAAATATGATAAATTATTTAACATATAAATATGAGTTTATTAATTGTTGGAGGTACTGGGACTTTAGGGCGTCAAATTGTTCTACAAGCCTTAACCAAAGGTTACCCAGTTAAGTGTTTAGTCCGTAATTTTCGTAAAGCGAATTTTTTAAAAGAATGGGGTGCGGAATTAATTTATGGGGATTTAAGTATTCCTGAAACAATTCCACCGTGTTTTCAAGGTATTAGTGCAGTTATTGATGCTTCAACAAGTCGTCCATCAGATTTAGATATCGTAAAAACGGTTGATTGGGATGGAAAATTAGCACTAATTGAAGCAGCAAAAGTTGCAAAAATTAAACGATTTATTTTTTGTTCTACACAAAACTTAGAACAATTTTCTAATATTCCTTTAATGAAAATGAAACAAGGAATTGAAATTAAAATAAAAGAATCGCAAATTCCTTATACTATTTTTCGTCTAACTGGTTTTTATCAAGGTTTAATTGAACAATATGCAATTCCAATTTTAGAAAATCTACCAATTTGGGTGACAAATGAAAATACCTGTGTATCATATATGGATACTCAAGACGTTGCAAAATTTTGTTTAAAATCTTTACAACTCTCAGAAACTGAAAATAAAACTTTCTTTTTAGGAGGTCCAAAAGGGTGGGTTTCATCTGAAATCATAAGTTTATGTGAGCAACTTGCTGGACAATCAGCAAAAGTTAATCAAATCCCACTTTTTATTTTAAAATTTATAACTCAATTTTTAGGGTTCTTTGAATGGGGACAAAATATAAGTGATCGTTTATCTTTTGTAGAAATCTTAAATGTTGAAAATGATTTTTCAAAATCAACATTTGATTTATATAAAACTTTTAAAGTTAAATCAAATGAAATTAATCAATTAGATGATTATTTCTTAGAATACTTTATTCGTTTATTAAAGCGATTAAGAGATATTAATTTTGAAGATATTCAAAAACAAAAAAATCTAATCATTTAAAGTTCATATATTTATTATGAATTATGTTATTTTTACAGTCAAAGTTATTAAAAATTCTGGACAAAGTTTTTTTGTAGATGGCACACCACTTACTGAGCTAACAGTTCAATTACCTCAAGTTCGAAAAAATAATCTTAAAATAATCCTTCAACTTTCAATTTGGGGTAAACTTAGTTATGATGTTGCAAAATATTATCAACCAAATGATTATCTTATAATTGAAGGTTATATTTCAATGAAAAATATAAATATGGATCAAGTTATTAATTTAATCGATAAACAAGTGGAAATTTCTGTTTTTAAACTTTACCCTTTACTTTTAATATCCTAGAATTTATCTAAAAGATTAATAATAATTTAGTATAATTAATATTATTAAAAACAGTTTTTAGGAAAAATTAAATGTTAACTTTAAAAATTTTAGTTTACACAACAGTTATCTTTTTTGTTTCTTTATTTATTTTTGGTTTTCTTTCAAGTGATCCTTCACGAAACCCTAATCGTCGAGACCTTGAATAGTTAATAAAACACTACCGAGTAAATTATAAATAGAAAAATTTGCTCGGTAGTATTTTATTACTGTTTAATTATTGATTTAAGCAACTAAATATATTATTTTTAGTTCTTAATTGTGTTTTCTTAAATTTTCTTTATTTAAATTTTTATCTGTTTTTAGTTTTTTTCTAAAACTGATATTAATTATTTGAATAAAAATGGTTTTTTATTTAAAACTAAATTAATATATATAGTAGTACTTTTACTTTTTACGAAATTTTTTACTAAATTATATATTTTTAATTTTTTTGATTTTTAATGAAACGTGTTAATTTATTAACTTTATTGTTTGCTTTTTTAATTGCTCTAACTCCCAATCAAGCATTAGCCGATATTGGTGGTTTAACAAAATGTAGTGAATCTCCCGCATTTACAAAACGACTAAATGCAAGTGTAAAAAAATTAGAGCAACGCGCAAGTCAATATGAAGCAGATTCTCCTCCAGCTTTAGCATTAAAACAACAAATTGGGCGTACACAAGCTCGATTTGATAAATATTCTCGTTCAGATTTATTATGTGGTACAGATGGTTTACCACATTTAATTGCGGATGGAAGATGGAGTCATGCAGCTGAATTTATATTACCAGGATTTGGGTTTATATATATTTCAGGCTGGATTGGTTGGGTTGGTCGTAAATATTTACGTGCCGTAAGTACAAGTGCTAACCCAAGTGAAAGTGAGATTATTATTAATGTTCCTTTAGCATTAAAAATAATGACAACTGGTTATATTTGGCCAATTTCAGCATGGCAAGAATTAATCAGTAATGATTTAGTAGCAGTTAGCGAAGAAATCACTGTATCACCTCGTTAATTTTATTAATTATTTAAGCTAATATTGATTTTATTAATATGAACGATTTTCAAAAATATCTATCAACAGCTCCTGTTCTTTTAACATTATGGATGACATTTACTGCAGGTTTTATAATTGAAGTAAATCGCTTTTTTCCTGATATGTTGGGATTATATTTTTAAATTTTAAATAAATTTAAATTTTTTTTATTCGATTATTGGCTTTATAAATAATCGAATAAATTTTAAAATTTTTTTATATTGTACCTAAGGGAGCGTTTTAATAAATTAAATATCATAAAAATTTAGTTCATTTTTTGTATTTTAAATCGGGATAGTAGGATTTGAACCTACGGCACCCTGCTCCCAAAG
>Ga0307492_10000786_pt1 | contig 13268 bp, 13 predicted proteins | sample SI3LmetaG_FD_202365 | JGI IMG/M metagenome (GOLD analysis project Ga0307492, IMG submission 202365) | Sea-ice brine microbial communities from Beaufort Sea near Barrow, Alaska, United States - SI3L | ecosystem: Environmental > Aquatic > Marine > Coastal | place: USA: Alaska | collected 2017-05-06
AATGCTGAAGAAATACAAATTTTTCGCGATATGGTTTTGCGTTTTTTAGAGCAGGAAGTATTGCCCCATTATGACTCATGGGAAAAGAATCATAAAATGCCCAGAGAAATGTGGAACATCATGGGTAGTGCGGGCATGCTTCTAGTGGATTTCCCTGAAAAATATGGTGCTGCAGATGCGAGCTTTGACGTGTGCCAGATGATCCAAGAAGAAATGTGTCGCTTGAATCTGCATGCTTTAGCAACCGGATATAACATCCACTCAAATATCGTGGCTCCTTACCTGTTACACATTGGCAATCAACAACAACAAGACCGTTGGTTACCCGCCATGGTATCTGGTGAAGTACTCACTGCACTTGCCATGACGGAGCCCGGGGCTGGCAGTGATCTTGCTAATATCCGTACTAAAGCAATCAAGGATGGTGATCACTATATTCTTAGCGGCTCAAAAACGTTTATCACCAATGGTAACGATGCCGACATGATTATTGTGTGTGCTAAAACCGATATTAACGCAGGCTCTAAAGGTATTTCGTTATTTTTAGTCGATACCAGTATTCCCGGCTTCTCTACCGGCAAACCTATCGAAAAAATTGGGCAACATTGTAGTGATACTGCCGAATTGTTTTTTGAAAATATGCGTATCCCTAGCGATGCGTTGTTAGGTGAAGAAGGTAAAGGCTTCGTATATCTAATGCAAGAACTTCCACGGGAACGACTTGGCTGTGCTGTACAAGCTATTGGACATGCACAAGGCGCTTTAGATATTACCTGTGATTATGTCAAAGACCGTAAAGCATTCGGTCATTCGGTGTCACAGTTCCAAAATACCCGTTTTAAATTAGCTGAATGCCAAACTGAGCTTGAAATGTGTCGAGCTCTGCTGGAAAAACATATGCATAAATATCAACGTGGTGAAATGACTGTCACCGATGCAGCCATGTTGAAACTAGCCGCCACAGAAATGCAGCTGAAGATGGTAAACGAGTGCTTACAGTTATTTGGGGGATATGGCTATACAGATGAATATCCTATCTCGCGTTTTTATCGTGATGCACGTATCCAAACAATTTACGCCGGTACTTCTGAAATAATGAAAGAAGTGATTGCACGTGACATTTTAGGCCGATGAATAGCCCAAACGACACAATTATAAAAATTTATATTTTGGAAATACTATGACTATCCCCGTTGAGTTTACGCACCGCATTCGCCTTCCGCTCATTGCTTCTCCCATGTTTATTGCTAGCGGTGTTGAGCTAGTTATCGAAAGTTGCAAAGCCGGGATTGTGGGTACCTTCCCTGCTCTTAACCAACGAACCAGTGAAGGCTTTGAAGCTTGGTTAGTTGAAATTCGAACACGATTAGCAGACTGGGAACAACAAACCGATAACCAAGCAGCGCCTTTTGGCGTCAATTTGATTGTGCATCGAAGTAATCCTCGCTGGCAAGCCGATCTGGATATTTGTGTTAAACACAAGGTACCCTTAATCATCACTTCTTTAGGTGCAGTGGCCGATTTAGTAGATGCAGTGCATGCATACGGTGGTTTAGTTTTTCATGATGTCGTTAATGCGCGTCATGGTAAAAAAGCTGCGGCGGCTGGGGTGGATGGTTTAATTGCTGTATGTAATGGAGCGGGAGGCCACGCTGGCGTTACCAACCCATTTGCACTGGTTGCAGAAATTAGGCAGTTTTTTGATAAAACAGTCATTCTCGCTGGTAGTTTATCCCACGGTCGAGATGTAGCGGCAGTTGAAATGATGGGCGCTGACATGGCCTATATGGGTACACGATTTCTCGCCACAACAGAAGCCAATATCGATGATGATTATCAAGCTATGCTTATTAACAGTAGCGCGAATGATATTTTATACACCCCTAAAATATCAGGTGTAAATGCCAATTTTATTCGTCAAAGTATTGTAGATGCGAACATTGATCCTGCGGATTTGACGCCTAAGTCTGAATTGGATTTTGGTGCCGAATTAGATATTGACGACAAACCAAATACTAGGGATAAGAAAGCATGGCGCGATATATGGTCTGCTGGCCAAGGTGTGGGCTCTATCGATAAAGTGTTCAGCACTGCACAACTGGTTGATAAGTTAGTCACTGAATATCATGCTGCTATCGTTAGCCACCAGAAAAAATATATTAATAAATTTGCCAAATCTGGTAGTTGATTTAAGCAATCCTAAATTCATAAAGAGACGCCAATAAATGCAATATAAAACGATTGATTATCAGGTAAACAATCTAATTTTAACCTTAAGCTTAAATCGCCCTGAACAGATGAATTCATTTACCGTCGAAATGGCAAATGAATTAGTACATGCATTTAATCACGCAAGTGACGATGATGATGTCAGTGTCATTGTGGTCACTGGCAATGGCCGTGCATTTTGCGCTGGTATGGATCTTACCCGTGAAGGTAATGTTTTTGGTTTAGATGAAACTAAAAAACCAAATGTTACAGACATGCAAGATAACGAAACCATTCCTGGAGTAAGTGATACGGGTGGCACAGTTAACCTAAGTATTTATGATTGTAAAAAACCTGTCATAGCTGCCATTAATGGAGTTGCGGTAGGGGTTGGTGCAACAATGTTAGCCGCGATGGATATTCGATTAGCATCAGAGAAAGCAAAAATAGGCTTTGTTTTTGAGAAAATAGGGATTACGCCTGAAGCATGTTCAAGTTGGTTTCTACCTAGAGTGGTAGGCATCAGTCAAGCCTTAGAGTGGGTATACACCGGTGAGATATTTGACGCAAACAAAGCAAAAGAAAGTGGTTTTGTTCGCTCTGTCCACGCCCCAGAAGACTTGATGGAAGCTGCCTATACGTTGGCACGCAATATATCTAGCAAATCCCAAGTAAGTATCACATTAGCAAGACAAATGATGTTAAGACTCTCAGCGGCAGACTCTCCAAGAGAAGCCCATAACGTTGATTCTTTAGCTATATTCTATACTAGCCAACAGGATGGTAAAGAAGGTGTGAAATCGTTTCTAGAAAAACGAGAGCCCAATTTTACATCGAAATCATCTACAGACATGCCTAGTTTTTATCCTTGGTGGAAATAATATTTTCAACTAATTATTTGGATAGCAACGCTTAAAGCGTGATTTACCTGCTGATACATGTGACTCAGGGTAAAAGAACATCTAGATAACCTAGACGTTCTTTTACCTTCTTAATAACTCCTTTCAAATTCATTAAAACTCAATGTTACTGGCATACATTTCATTAAGTTTTGCAGGATGAATCGACATGAGTAATTCATTCATAAAGTTACACGCTTTAAGTATAAACTTTACTTGTAAGGTATTAATAAATATAACTTTATAAATAAAAATTAAACTATAATGTATCCTATTTTTATTAGGTACAGACTCAGGTAACAAATATGCATGGACCGATGGGAGAGTCAACTTATACGAAATCGGCTAATAATTTGGTTAGACATATTCAAAGCAATACACCAATAAAGGATTCCCTTTTTGAACAAGCTCAGCTTTACTTTGAAACCTCAGATAAAGATAGGCAAACCTGTTTCGAACTGCATAATAAAATTAAAAGCATAAAAGATTCACTGCAAGCAGCAGATAAGAAAACTAAAACAATCATTAACAAAAATCTCGATGCTGCTCAACTATCGTTAAAAAAAGAGCAAACTCGTCAGCAACAAATATGCACCCTTAGATCCAAAAAAGTCAAAGCTTTATGTACTCTGTTATTGGCACTAACTGAAGCAGATAATTGGCAGAAGACTCAGGTCTACAGTGCAAAATTACTTGGAACATTGCAATTACTCTCTCCTGGTGAAGGCGTGAAGGTCGCGCATCAAAACCAAAGGTTTAAACCTGCATATAAAGGTGTTATTGCCCTGAGATTATTAGACAAACTGCTCCAAGATAAAAATATAGATATTCAGTATATCAATGAGCGTTACCAAAAGAAGCTCCGTTATCCCCAACAGAAATCGGGATTGACCCTATTCCAACGTGATGTAGCGATACCCGTTCTTATTGCCGCAATATTCCAAGATGTGGGGTTACTGCACCCCAAGGCTCAGAAGATACTAACGGGGAAAGATGGGACGCTTGACGAATTCAGAGTGCTAGACAAAGAAGAACGTTTGGCCTTGCTAAAAATCAATCATGAGCACACCCTTGATTTTATTACCAATGGCTTGGGTATGGAACAATATATCGGAAATTCGAAACAAGAAAGAGCCGATTTCATCCGAAATCAGGAAGAGAAATTAAGCTTTACTCGTACATTATTGATTGACGCAATTAAGCCTAAATTAGGAGTTGGGGACTTAATAAAGATCCCACAGATTTATGCTTCAGTTATATTCTCTTCTAAGCAAAGCCACAACTTTTTAGATCTACCTAAAGCAGGCCTAGTTATTACCAGAGCCGCAGAGGGAGGCTCAATAAGCAAGGTATTCGCTGAATGTTTATTGTCTATAGTTGGGCATTTTCCTCAGGGGTATGGGATAACTTATATCCCCAAAGATGATGATATGCAGGATATGGAACGCTATGAATATGCCATAGTCACAGAGCTGAATCCTGCAGACCCATATATACCAAGATGCAGGGTGGCAACCCGCAACCTTACCTTTATTTCAGGCGGTCATACAAATTCTGTTAATATCGAAAGTAATTTATATTTCTCCGCAGCGAAAAAAAAGCTAGAGAAAGTAAACCCTGCTCGCTTGGAAGAAATACTCCGTAAATTGGCATCAAACTTTGAGGAACGTAAGACGTTAGATTTGATCCCAAGTTATTGGAACCCATATGGTTTTTTCTGCTACAAAAAGCTCCAAAATTTATGGAATAAAGCTTAAATAACCGCCTCTGCCTATATAAGCAATAATGTCTTCAATTACACAGGATTACTTAAAAAAGTCGGGGCGTTATAGAGAAAATCTCTCACGTAAAAAATGTGCAATGCCATCCTGATGATTATTGCCAATAACAGCGCTCGCCGATTTTTTTACTTCTGCTTGGGCGTTTTCTGGGGCATAACTTTCGTCAGCAAGAGCAAACATGCTTAAATCGTTATCACCATCGCCAAAACAAATAACATTACTGGCTCCCAACTGATTTTTTAGATTGGTAACTGCTGAGCCTTTATTAGCGCTTCGGTGATGAACATCTAACCACCAAAAGTTATTGCCCTCTTGAGCAGGGCCAGAGTAAGCAATTATATTTGTATTGGCATTCAGTTTTAACCATATCTGTTTAATAGTGTCCGCAGAACCAATCATACTGATATTAGTGACTTGGCTATTAATCGGTAACGCATCTAAAGGTAAAAGTGTAGCTTTAGAGCTAGAAAAGTACTTATAAACCAGTTCTTTTTCTACATCTTGGCGCGTTTCAGAATGAAAAATAAAATGCTGATGTTTGTCGATGACATTAATAAAAGGGGTAATTCCTTGCGAAATAGCAGCATCAATAACGGTTGATATTTCAGTGTTATCAAGAAGGTTTTCAAGAGTTATTTGTTGAATTTTAGGATCCCACACTGTCACCCCATTATTGTAAATTTGAGGCAATTCAAATTCATGGCCTTCAACTATACGTTGAGCCGATAACATAGTGCGACCTGTTGCTATCGTATAAGCGATGTTTTTTTCGTTAAGTAGGATAAGGGTTTGTTTGGTGAAAACTGATATTTCAGATGCATCATTTAATAAGGTGCCATCTAAATCGAAAAAAATAAGATCCATAGATATTTTGTAACTCAAGATTATGGACTAAACATTAGTCCTACATTTAAAACAAGTGATGACTATCAAATACGAATAACACTGCAATTTAGTTTATATGCTGAAGAACAGTTTTAAATGCAAATTAAAATCAGCACTTTTAATCATAACTATTATTAAAGAAGGCTACGACCAATCATTTGACTTTTGCATATCGCTAATCTTTGCTGCAATCCATTTATCACCTTGTGTGGTGGTTTCTTTTTTCCAAAATGGCGCCTTAGTTTTAAGGTAATCCATAATAAATTCGTTGGCATGATAGGCAGATTGACGATGTTGGCTGGTGACACCGACAAACACAATTTGATCAGACACCTTGAGCTGCCCTACTCTGTGAATAATCGACACACTGCCAAGATGCCACTTAGCTCTAGCCGTTTCGACTATGTCATTTAATACTTTTTCTGTCATCGCTGGGTAGTGCTCTAAAAATAAACCACTAACAGATTGTTGTAAATTCATATCCCGAACCAAACCGACAAAGGTTACCAGAGCACCATCGCGGTTATTACTGTCTCTTAACTTTTGATACTGATAAGCAAAATCGAAATCCTGAGTTTGCACACTAATTTGCGTAAATTGGCTCATGACATTAATTAACCACCGGTTACGGGAGGAAAAAACGCAATTTCGTCAGCATCGTTTATGACAGTATCATCACTCGTCAACTCTTGGTTAACAGCCACTAAAGCTTTACCATAAGCTAAATATTCGTTCCAAGCCTCGCCTTTTTCTTGCAACAAACTGCGTAACTTCGCCACTGTGTTTAGCTGCTTGCCATTTTGAATGATGTCAATCTCTAGGCATTCAGTTTTAATGACTTCTTTAAGTTGACCAAAAAACAATATTTTTAACATGACCAATCCCCACTTTTACCGCCTTGTTTACTGAGTACTTTGATATCACTGATTTCCATATGTGGGTCAACAGCCTTACACATATCAAATAAAGTCAGCGCCGCCACACTCACTGCGGTGAGCGCTTCCATTTCGACACCAGTTTGCCCAGCTAATTTGCAAAGCGCTTGTATTCGAACTTTATTAGCATCATCCAAAGTTTGAAATTCAATCTGCACTTTTGATAACATTAATGGGTGGCATAAAGGAATAAGGTCACTGCATTTTTTTGCTCCCTGGATACCCGCTATCCGCGCTATTGATAACACATCACCTTTGGCGTGCGTGTTATCTTTTAGCATACGGAAAGCTTGTGCAGACATGGAGATATAACCTTCTGCCACCGCTTGTCGTTGCGTCACTTGCTTGTCGGTTACATCAACCATATTAGCCTTTCCATGTTCATTTACATGGGTTAAAGCAGCACTTTGGGTTTGCATATCGGGTGTTATCCTCTACTTGGGCATTCAGTGATGTCTTTTAAATGTACAACAAAATTACACGGGCGATGATTCGAGTCCAATTGTTGTTGTAATATACTATTCCACGCTGTTTTACAAGCTCCTGTTGAACCTGGCATACAAAATATTGCTGTGCCATTAGCCATGCCGCCAAGTGCTCTCGATTGCACTGTTGATGTACCTATTTCTAAATAAGATACATGTCTGAATAGCTCACCAAAACCTTCAATTTCTTTTTCAAATAATGGCAATAAAGCTTCAGGTGTAGTATCTCTTGCAGTAAACCCAGTTCCACCTGTTACTAGAATAACCTGAATGTCAGCTGCGGCTATCCAATTAGACACCACGGCACGGATCTGGAACTTATCGTCTATGACAATTTTTTTATGTATTACATTATGACCATCTACGATAGCCGCCTGATTAAGGTATTGCCCAGACGTATCATTGTCTTCACTGCGCGTATCCGACACAGTTAACACCGCAATATTAAGAGCTTGTTTAATTGTTAAATCACTCACTGCCATTTCTTTGCCTCGGTATATGGTCTCTCTGCACAGCGCTGTTGCCACTGTAAAGGAGTATTAATATTGTCTAGTTGAGTATTTTTAAAGGGTTGTATTTGTAAACCTTGCAAAGACTCTAACATCACTTTCACTGAGTATTGCTGCTGTTTGGGTTGCATCAAAGCTTTATCAGGTAGGTGTTTAAATACCTTTGTTAGATATTCAGTTAGTTCATATCCTATCGGTATATACAAAGGTAAAAAGCATTTTTCAAAAGAGCATAAGCAATTATTTCCCCTACCCATTTTAACTAAATAATTATAATCATCTGAACATAAATCAGGCATATCTACGGCTATCACCAACAATTCACTAATTTTGCTATGGTGGAGAAGAATATGAGTTATTGCTGCATGTATACCTGATAAAGGGCCACAATTTGGAATGATGTCAGCGATACCTTGTTCATGCTGAGAACCACTAATAAATATATTATCCTCACACACCAAAGACAATCGTTTTTGGTGATGTTCAAGTAACGACTGCTGGCTATCAGGTAATCTTAACAAACTCTTATCTGTGCCCATTCGACTTGACTTGCCGCCAGCTAAAATTAACCCGGCTAGCATTTTTTTATCACATTAGAAGACAACGTCTTGCACAACTGTGTATTCATTAACCACCTAACATGGCTAAATGTTTAGTGGCACCTGTGAAGCCATCTTGTAGCCAATGTGTTGCCTCTTTATCACCCAACAAAGCAATGAGTTGTGCTTGTAACTCATTGCTATCAGCCGACTGTAAAGCAGGGCGGATATCCAAACCTTGGTCAGCAAACAAGCATAAATGCAATTTGCCGATAGCAGAAATCCTTAAACGATTACAGGTTGCACAAAAATCTTTGCTGTAAGGCATGATTAAACCTATTTTCCCTTGATAATCAGGGTGAAAAAACTCTTGTGCAGGCCCTGCTGCTTTATCACGGATAAGTTGCCCCCATCCACTTTCGATTAAATGCTCTTTTATTGGCATACCAGAAACATGGTTCTGATTAAAGAACGTCACATTGTCACCCGTTTGCATCAATTCAATCAATCTTAACGTGACTGGGGTGGTTTTTAACCAAGTAAGGAAATTTTGTAGCTCTTGTTCATTATATTGTTTCATCAATACAGCGTTGATTTTGACTTTTACGCCTAAGGATATGGCTTTGTCGATGCCACGCAAAATAGACTCAAGTTTATTGTGTCCAGTAATCGCAGCAAACATACGAGGGTCGAGGCTATCTATACTTATATTCAACGAGCCGAGACCAGCATCCACCCATTTGTGAATATCCGACTCCAACTTATGGCCGTTACTCGTCATAGCCACATGCTGAATACCCTTAGCAGTGGCACAAGCTGTTATGATCTCAGGCAAGTCTTTTCTGAGAGCTGGCTCACCTCCGGTTATACGCACTTTACTTGTACCTAGGGAAGCAAATCCATTAACCAATGTTTGGATTTCGGTTAATGACAAAAAGTCACGTTCGGTATCACAAGCATAACCATCAGGTAGACAGTATTTACATTTAAAATTACACACATCTGTAATAGACAGCCGCAAATAATGGAAGCGACGTCCAAATTTATCTTCCAACATATTATTTAACACCTTTCCAAATTGAAGTGACACACACATATGCGACACTTACGGGAGGCTGTTCGATTTCTCTTACAACCCTGGCGAATCAGCAAAATTACCAGATTCACGGCTAAAACACCTTGTCATAGATTTAGGTGAGATAGCTCGGAGTTATGCACCGATTATCTGACTAGGAGGTCAAACAACAGTTAACTATTTGTACCATATAATTATAATTTTGTAATGAGAAAATATTTTGATATTTTTGCAATATCAATAGCTTCAGCCATGTATATCGTTAAAAGGTGGCACATAAGTTGTACGAATACTTGTATCGATTAAATAACTGCTTAAATAAAAAGCACTTTCAAAGTGCAAACAAGAGATTTTGGATGTTTATGATCAGCACATTTATCAACAAAAATAAGCTCTCTAATGATTTTCATAAGATTGCTGAAGGTTATTTTATTCCTCTTGCAGAGGAGATTAGAATGCACCAACTTAGTGCGAAAAGCACTTATTTTGTTGGCATTAATGGCAGCCAAGGTTCTGGAAAGTCTACATTATCAGCATTTTTAAAAGACTACTTGAGTGAGACTTATGGTATGAACGTAGTAGTCATGTCTTTAGATGATTTTTACTTTAGCCAAATAGAACGTCAAATTGTAGCTGCTGATGTGCATGCTTTATTCGCAACACGGGGGGTACCTGGAACCCACAACATGCGCCAAGCAAAAATGGTAATGCATGATCTAAAACATCATCAACCCACGGTTATCCCAAGATTTAATAAAGCCACTGATAACCCTCACCCTATATCTTCTTGGACAGAGGTAACTTCTGGGGCAGATATAGTGATTTTTGAAGGCTGGTGTTGGGGCGTTGAACCACAAACGTCTAAACAGCTTAAACAACCAGTAAATGCATTAGAGGCAATTGAAGACGAACACGCTAACTGGCGAAACCATGTCAACTTACAACTGTCTCTTCATTACAGGCCACTTTATAATCTAATGGATAAATGGGTGATGTTAAAAGCTCCTTCTTTTGAGGACATCTATGCATGGCGTTTGGAGCAAGAACAAAAGCTTAATGCAGCTACTACCCATGATGACAAATCGGGCATCATGGGTGAACAGCAAATTCAGCGTTTTATTCATCATTATCAGCGTTTAACTGAACATGCACTTAAAACATTACCCAACACTTGTGATCACGTATATGAACTGAATTCCGCTAGAGATATTACCGCGCACAAGCTTAAGGAAGTCCATGCTTAAAGATGTATTAGTTTTTACAGATTTAGACGGCACATTGCTAGACCATCACAGCTATAGTTTTGCCCCTGCGCTACCCATGCTGCATAAACTTGATTCAATGAAGATACCTGTAATCCCTAACACCAGCAAAACCTTCGCAGAACTAACCGAGTTAAGACATAAATTAGCCTTAAAAGGGCCTTTTATTGTCGAAAATGGTGCCGCTATTTATATCCCTATAAATTATTTCAATACTCAACCCAGTGATACAACATCAAAAAATGGCTATTGGGTTAAAGAGTTTTCTAAGCCGAGAGAGCATTGGTTATTATTAATAGACAAGTTAAAGACCACTTTTGCAGGCGAATTCAATCATTTTTTTAATATGTCTAATAAAGAAATAATCGCTGCAACCGGACTATCAGCTAAGCAGGCAAAACAAGCTAATACCCGTGAGTATGGTGAGCCCATTTTGTGGTTAGGCACTGACAATACAAAACATAAATTTGTCGAGGCCCTTGAAGAACTTGGAGTGACACCTTTACAGGGAGGACGTTTTTTACATCTGTCTGGGCAATGTGACAAAGGAAAAGCGCTGGTTTGGCTAACACAGCAATTTCAAAAAGAACGGGGAATAAAAAACTGTATATCTATTGCCTTGGGTGACGGACAAAATGATGTTGCTATGTTAGAGGCTGCAGATATTGCGGTACAAATTTTATCACCTGCAAACGCCCCAGCATTATTAACGAGACAAAATGACGTCTACACCAGCCAAGCTTATGGCCCAAGTGGTTGGACCGAATGTCTAGAACAAATCATTTTTAAGTATAAACAATTTAACCATTAGTACGGAGATATCATGGCTGATTTTTATCAAAATGGCATAGTCACAACGTTACATAACCTATCTGAAAGACCTGTAGAGGATCTAGAAAGAGAACTCGTAGAGTTCTCAAAAAGACGTCCTATGGCGCTCATTCTGCCCTCTTTATATTCCGAACTTGAAGGCACAGCATTACCTAACATTATAGAGCATCTAGCCAAAGTTCCCTACTTATCTCAAATTGTAATTGGCTTAGACAGAGCCAACCTTGAAGAATACCAACACGCCCTAAAATTCTTTGGCGCCTTACCCCAAAATCACCGCATATTATGGAATGAAGGGCCAAGACTCAAAGCCTTAGATGCAAAACTAGAGGCTTTAGGATTGGCGCCCAAGGAATTAGGCAAAGGTCGGAATGTCTGGTATTGCATGGGGTACGTATTAGCGACCGGGAAAGCTGAGTCGGTAGCCTTGCACGATTGTGATATTTTGACTTACGACAGAGGCCTATTAGCTCGATTAATATATCCAGTTGCAAATCCACTTTTTAACTATGAATTTTGTAAGGGCTATTACGCACGTGTAGCTGATGGAAAAATTAACGGCCGAGTTTCAAGATTATTAGTCACACCCTTGATCAGGGCCTTGCAAAAGGTAGTGGGTCATAACGAATACCTTGAATATATGGATAGTTTTAGATATCCATTGGCTGGCGAGTTTTCTTTCAGGCGTGATGTGTTAAATGATATCCGTATCCCCAGTGACTGGGGCCTAGAAATTGGCGTATTATCTGAGATGCATCGCAATTATTCGCATAATAGATTGTGTCAGGCTGATATAGCTAAGACATATGATCACAAACATCAAGATTTATCGGCTAATAATGACCAAGGTGGACTCTCGAAAATGTCTATCGATATTACCAAAGCTTTATTTCGGAAGCTTGCTACTCAGGGTGAAACCTTCACAACTGAATCTTTTAGATCATTAAAAGCCACGTATTACCGAATTGCATTAGACTTTGTCGAAACCTATAACAATGATGCGATTATGAATGGTCTAAAATTAGACATTCATAGTGAAGAAAAGGCGGTTGAGTTATTTGCCAGGAATATTATGAAAGCTGGTGAGAGTTTCTTAGATAATCCAATGGAAACCCCTTTCATTCCTAGCTGGAACCGTGTGGTGAGTGCTATGCCAGATGTATTAGAGCAATTAAAAACCGCGGTAGAACAAGATTTCTTAGAGTTTAGTCAACCTTTGTAATTAACATTTTAATCAATTAAAAGGTGTAATGAATGTTATCTGTTTTAGAACAATTGATAGAACGTGTTGAGCATCACTTAGCCGTTATATATCAGGATGTTGAATTAATTACTACGTACCCAGGCTTATGTAAACAGTTATTAGAAACTATGCGCATAAATAACTCTGATTTATTGGTAGAGCCAAAACGCCATCATAACAATTGGGATCAACAGGATGTCATGCTGATCACCTATGGCGATAGCATTGAAAAGTCGGGTGAAAAACCACTTCACTCTTTACACGATTTTTTAACCACGTATTGCGGTGATACGATTAACAGCGTACATCTTTTACCTTTTTTCCCTTACAGCTCTGATGATGGGTTTTCGGTCATTGATTATTCTAGTGTTAACGAAGCGTTAGGAGACTGGGATGATATAACAGCGATAACCGCAGATTATCGGGTTATGTCTGATGTGGTGATTAATCATTGCTCATCTAGAAGTGCATGGTTTGAAAACTTTATCAAAGGTGAAGGCCCAGGTAGTGACTTTTTTTATACTGCCTCTTTAGAAGATGATTTATCCAAAGTGGTACGACCCAGAACGTCTGATTTGCTCAGATTAACTGAAACACCGCACGGAGAAAAACAAGT
>Ga0307492_10000787_pt1 | contig 13262 bp, 11 predicted proteins | sample SI3LmetaG_FD_202365 | JGI IMG/M metagenome (GOLD analysis project Ga0307492, IMG submission 202365) | Sea-ice brine microbial communities from Beaufort Sea near Barrow, Alaska, United States - SI3L | ecosystem: Environmental > Aquatic > Marine > Coastal | place: USA: Alaska | collected 2017-05-06
ATCAGTAACAATTCCAACATCTTCCAATCCAATGTTTTCAATATTTGTTTTAATTCCAACTGCAGATAATACGATATCAGCCTCTAAAATTTCTTCTCCTTTTTTCGTTTTAACGGTTGCTTTTACAACTTTACCAGAAGTATCAACAGACTCAACAGATGAGTTGGTCATTACTTTAATTCCAGCTTTTTTGATAGAACGCTCAAATTGTTTTGAAACATCTTTATCTTCTAGCGGTACTAAATTTGGTAAAAACTCTACAACAGTAACATCAGTTCCCATTGCATTGTAAAAATGTGCAAACTCAACACCAATAGCTCCAGAACCTACAACAATCATAGATTTTGGTTGTGTTGGTAAAGTCATTGCTTCTCTATAACCAATTACTTTTTTACCATCTTGTGGTAAGTTTGGCAACACTCTAGAACGTGCACCAGTTGCAATAATAATATGATCTGCAGTAAATTCAGTTACCGTACCATCTTCTGCAGTAACGTCTACTTTTTTACCTGCTTTAATTTTTCCAAAACCATTAATAATATCGATTTTGTTTTTCTTCATTAAGAAGGCAACACCTTTGCTCATTCCATCTGCAACAGTACGACTACGGTTAATAACGGCACCAAAATCTTTATCGATTGCTTCTGCCTTTAAACCGTATTCATCTACATGCTTTAAATAATCATATACTTGTGCAGATTTTAATAATGCTTTTGTAGGAATACAACCCCAATTTAAACAGATTCCACCTAAATTTTCTTTCTCTACTACTGCAACTTTAAAGCCTAATTGAGATGCTCTAATTGCGGTAACATATCCTCCAGGTCCACTTCCAATGATAATAATGTCGTATTTCATATTGTTGTTTGTGTTATTTTTATTTCTTTAATTTTGGCGTTCGAGCGGGCTTTCCGTTCTATCTTTTTAGTGTTGTGTTCGCTACAAATTTACGCATTCTTTGTAAATCTATTCGAGCTAACACCTAAAAAGGATGCCACTTCAATCCCTAACGCGCGCTACTGTATTAATTTTTGTTTTTACTGTCAACTATTTTACATCCTTTCGGGCACATTAATTCCTAATAAAGAGAATGCAGATTTAATAATATCGCTCACTTTTTTAGACAATTGTACACGTAAGACTTTTTTATCTTGATTTTCTTCTCCTAAAATAGATACGTTTTGGTAAAACGAATTGAATTCCTTTACCAAATCATAGGTGTAATTAGCAACCAATGCAGGCGAGTGATTTGCTGCTGCTAGTTGAATAATCTCAGGGTAATTTTCTATAATCTTTATTAATTCTTTTTCTTTTGGATGCAATTCAATTCCAGTAACTGCTTGTGAATGGTCAAAAGTAGCCTTTCTTAATATGGACTGAATTCTTGCATAGGTATATTGAATAAAAGGTCCTGTGTTTCCTTGAAAATCTACAGATTCTTTTGGGTCGAATAAAATGCGTTTTTTAGGATCTACTTTTAAGATGTAATATTTCAATGCTCCCAAACCAATGGTTTTGTAAAGCGTTTCTTTTTCAGTATCAGAATAGCCTTCTAGCTTCCCTAATTCTTGAGATAATGTTCTTGCAGTATCTGTCATTTCTGACATTAATTCATCTGCATCAACAACAGTTCCTTCTCTAGATTTCATTTTCCCTGAAGGTAAATCTACCATTCCGTAGCTTAAATGAAACAATTCATCTGCCCAAGAATACCCTAATTTCTTTAGAATTAAAAACAATACTTTAAAGTGGTAATCTTGCTCATTACCAACCGTATATACCATTCCTTTTACATTTGGGTAGTCTTTAGAGCGTTGAATAGCAGTTCCAATATCTTGTGTCATATATACTGCAGTTCCATCAGAACGCAACACAATCTTCTCGTCTAAGCCATCCTCTGTTAAATCAATCCAAACAGAACCATCTTCTTTTTTAAAGAACACACCGTTTTTCAATCCTTCTTCAATATTGTCTTTCCCTAATAAATAGGTATTGCTTTCGTAATAATAAGAATCGAAATTAACACCTAAGTTTTTGTACGTAGCGTCAAAACCAGCGTATACCCAAGCGTTCATCATTTTCCATAAGGCAACAACGTCTTCATCTCCAGCTTCCCATTTTAATAACATTTGCTGAGCAGCAAGAATTAATGGGGCTTGTTTTTTAGCATCTTCTTCTGTAGCGCCATTTGCAACAAGCTCGCTAATTTCTTTTTTATATTCCTGGTCGAACTTTACATAATAATTTCCCACCAATTTATCACCTTTCAATCCAGTGTTTTCTGGGGTTTCTTTTTGCCCATCACTACCATTGGGGGCATATTTTTTCCAAGCCAACATAGACTTACAAATATGGATTCCACGATCGTTAATGATTTGTGTTTTGTATACTTTTTTCCCAGAAGCTTTAATAATCTCAGCAACAGCATATCCTAATAAGTTGTTACGAACATGTCCTAAATGCAACGGTTTGTTTGTGTTTGGTGAAGAGTATTCTACCAATACAGCATCTTTGTCTGATGAACTTACAAATCCATATGTAGCATTTTTTGCAATAGAACTAAATGAATCTAAGTACAACGTGTCGTCAATAACTAAGTTTAAAAAACCTTTAACCACATTAAAACGGATTACTTCTTCTACGTTCTCTACTATGTAATTTCCTAAGTCATTTCCTATCTGAACAGGGTTTCCTTTTTTGTAACGTAACATCGGGAAAACCACCACTGTAATATCTCCTTCAAACTCTTTACGTGTTGCTTGAAATTCTACAGATGGAATTTCAGTATCGTATAAAGAAGAAAATCCTTTTTTTACAGCGTTTTCTATTAGGGTTTGTATGCTCATAGGTAGTTTAAAATTGAAGTGCAAAATTACATAATTTATTTCATTTTTTATGCTGTAAATTTAAACGCATTCTTTGATTTATTCTTGGTACTTTTGTGCTCAGATTTATCTTTGTATTTTAAGTGAAAGAAAATGAATATTTTTTTCAGCACAGAAGAATTGTAAATAAAGCATAGCCACAGCTACCAGTTCTTTTTAATTTGATGTAGCATGAAAAAGAGAGCTTTTTATAGGGTAATATAAATAGTAATAGAGGAAGTATGAAAGACATGAATACGCGATTGCAAGAACTGCCTAAATTGGCAGAAGAAGCAAAAAAAGAGAGTAAGAAATATTTTTTGAATCTAAAAAGAAGAACACCAAAGAATTTAGATTCTGTAGTGCAAGAATTACACGATGCTGAGTTTAAAAAAACAGATTGTTTATCTTGTGGGAATTGCTGTAAAACAACAAGCCCGATTTTCACCGAGAAAGATGTAAATCGTATTTCAAAGCATTTAAAAATGAAAGCTGTTGCTTTTGAAACTCAATATTTAGAACGGGATGATGAGGATTTTATGGTATTGAATACACCAGGTCCGTGTAACTTTTTTGACGATTCAGATAATTCCTGTTTTATCTATGATGTACGTCCAAAAGCGTGTTCAGAATATCCACATACCAATCGTAAGAAGTTTATTCAAATTACAGATTTAACGCTAAGTAACACAGAAGTTTGTCCTGCAGCGTATAATATCGTAGAAGAATTAAAAAAGAAATTGCCTTTAGTGTCAAAAATTAAAAAGAAAAGGAGTTAAGTCCCCGTTTTTAAGAACTTGTAGGTTTTCCTTTTAAACGCTTTTCTACTTTTTGTTTTATCAACGTTAACCTTTTCATAAGGTCCATAATAGTTGAGTCTTTTTCTTCTTTATAAATTTCATTTAAGCTTAAGATTAATTCTTTTGCTTCTCTTGAAATGATTATTCTTTCGTTTGTTGTTAACGCTTTTAAGCTTGTTTCTTCAAACTTTAAAGCTCTTTCTACCACCGTGCTCATTATATTCTAAAATTTATATCGTTATTTAATGCTACTTTAATCTTTTAACAATGTATAGTTGAGGTGTTTGATACTCCCATCTATATTTTTGTGTACTCCTGATTTAGTTAGGGGTACTTTTTATGTATTGCTAGTAAACATACAAAATGTTTCATAAAGTTAGTAAAAAAAAAGCCAAAATTTTATATCAATTTTAAAGCGTTAAAAAGTGTTGTTTAATTTTTGTATTTTTAATAAAAATATACATCCTTGGAAACAATCATAAACTATTTCGATACCATTCCGTCTTTACACAGAAGTTTAATTCTTGTAGGCGGAATTGCTTTTTTCTGGCTTTTAGAAGGTGTTTTGCCTTTATTTAGTTTTAACTATAAAAAATGGAAACATGCATTTCCTAATTTATTTCTTACCGCAACAACCATCGTTATTAATTTTACGTTGGCTTTTGTATTGCTAAATTCTGCTGATTGGGTAAAAGAAAATGATTTCGGAATTATTAATTTGTTGCCAGAAATGCCTTTGTGGTTATACGTAGTTTTAGGTGTATTGTTGTTGGATTTTTTCGGAGCCTATTTAGCGCATTTTATAGAGCATAAAGTAAAACCATTGTGGATGGTGCATTTGGTACATCACACAGATCATAAAGTAGACACCACAACAGCAAACAGACATCATCCGTTAGAAAGTATGATTCGTTTTTCGTTTACTTTATTAGGTGTTTTTGTGGTTGGAACGCCAATTTCGATTGTAATGGTCTACCAATCAATGTCGTTAATATTCACCCAGTTTACACATGCAAACATTAAAATGAATAAAAAAGTAGACAAGGTGTTGAGTTATGTAATTGTATCACCAGATATGCATAAAGTACATCATCACAACATGTTGCCATACACAGATTCTAATTACGGAAATATATTTTCTATTTGGGATCGGGTTTTTGGAACGTTTTCATCTTTAGATCGTGAGAAAATCGTGTACGGAGTAGATACGTTTCCAAATGAAGCGACCAATTCTTCTTTAGTAGAGTTGTTAAAACAACCTTTTCAAGGATATCGAAAGCCTACAAATATGGAATGATACCTATTTATAGATCAAATATTTTTTTCTAACTTTCTTAAAAATATTTAACTCTTTTTGCCAAGATTTTCTAATTTCTTTTGCCGTTAAACCTTGCTCTATTTGCTTTTGAAGTTTTGTGTTTCCGGCATGAATAGTAAAGGTTTTTCCAAAGAATTTTTCTGTTTTAGGAGTTTGTTGATAAGCGTCAATCAGCCATTCTAAGTTAACAGAACTTAGTTTTTTCGTATTACTTAAATCTACACCATAACTAAGTTTACCTTTATGTTTTGGGTATTTAGAACCGAAATTTGGTTTTGGAGTGTAACTAAAATTATTTTTTGTAAAAAATGGTGCTCCATATCTTTGAAACTGAAACTCAGTTCCTCTTCCTGCATTAATAATTGTTCCTTCAAAAAAACCTAAACTTGGGTACAGGTTTATAGATTTATCATTTGGTAAATTTGGTGATGGTCTTATAACTAAACTATATTCTGAATTATGTGTGTAGTTTTTCAAAGGAATTACAGTCAAGTCACATTGAATTCCGTTTTTTAACCATTTCTCTCCGTTAATCATTTGGCCGTATTCTCCAATGGTCATTCCGTAAACAAGTGAAACTGGGTGCATGCCTACAAAACTTTTATATTCTAGTTCTAAAACAGGTCCATCAATATAATGTCCGTTGGGATTTGGTCTGTCCAAAATAATTATCGGTATTCCTGCTTCTGCTGCTGCTTCCATTACATAATGTAACGAAGAAATATAGGTGTAAAAACGAGCACCAACATCTTGAATATCAAAAATAATCAAGTCAATTCCTAGCAATTGTATGGCTGAAGGTTTTTTGTTTTTGCCATATAAAGAAAGAATAGGCAACCCCGTTTTTGTATCAAAACCATCTTTTACCACCTCGGCAGCATCTGCTTTTCCTCTAAAACCATGTTCTGGAGCAAATACTTTTTTTACAGAGACGTTTAAAGAAAGTAAACTATCTACGAGATGAACAGATGCTCTTTTCTCTTTTTGTGTGTGTCTTTTTTCAATTACGGAAGTTTGATTGGCTACTACTGCAATGTTTTTTCCTTTCAGAAGCTTTACGTATCGCTCAGTTTGTGAAGCAGCGACTTTTATTTCAGTAGCGTTTTGAGCACAAGAAGACAACGGAAAACAAATGCTAAAGAATAAGATTAAATATGTATTTTTGAAATGAACTAAGGAAATCATAAATTTGAATTACGAATTATTTATTGCGAAACGTATTATAGCTGGTAAAGAGTATAAAAATAGCATTTCTTCTCCAATAATTAAAATTGCAATCACAGCAATTGCATTAGGTGTTATTATTATGATGATTTCTATGGCTACTGGTTCAGGTTTTCAGCATAAAATTAGAGATAAAATTTCTGGTTTTAAAGGACATATCCAGATTACAAACTACGATGATAATAATTCTGAAGTATCAATAAATCCTATTGACAAAAACCAAGATTTTTATCCAGAATTCAAAACAATTGATGGCATAAAAAAAGTGCAAATTTTCGCAAACAAAGCGGGTGTAATAATGACTGCAACAGATTTTGAAGGTATTGTTTTTAAAGGGGTTTCTGCTAATTATGATTGGTCTTTTTTTCAGGAATACTTAGTAGAAGGGAGGCTGCCAAATTTTAATCAACAACGTGTTAGAGATGTGTTATTATCTAAAACAGTGGTTGATAAATTACAGTTGAAGTTGAATGATACGATTACTGTTTTTTTTATGAAAGCAGCAAAAAATAAAGCACCAAGTAGATATAAATTAGTTGTTGTTGGTATTTATGATAGTGGTTTCAGTCAGTTTGATAAAAGTTTGATGATTGGTGATATCAAAGAAACTCAACGGTTAAATAAATGGAATGAGAACCAAATTGGTGGTTTTGAAGTCTTGTTAGATAATTTTGATGACATCAACCAGAAAGGAAATGAAATTTATTCAACAATAGGTTCTACCTTAAATAGTACCACGATTGTAGAGAGTTATGACGTTATTTTTGAATGGATTGAATTGTTTGATAATAACGTGTGGTTTATTATAGGTATTATGATTCTTGTTGCGAGTATTAATATGATTACTGCTTTATTGGTATTGATCCTTGAAAGAGTACAAATGGTTGGTATTTTAAAAGCCTTGGGAAGTGATAATTGGGGAATACGAAAAATATTTTTATACAACGCAACCTATTTGATCTTAAAAGGCTTGCTTTGGGGAAATGTCATTGGAATCACCTTATTATTAGTACAGCATTATTTTGGGATTATCACTTTAGATCCAGCGTCATATCATGTAACTACTGTTCCCGTTTATATCAATGTGTTTTCTGTTATCATGCTAAATGTAGGTACACTTATTTTGTGTTTTTTAATGTTGTTAATTCCTTCGTATATCATTACAAAAATTAACCCCTCAAAATCTATTCAATTCGCATAAAAGAGTTTCTTTAAAAAAAGGATTCTAATAAAATGTATCTCTTAAATATGTTGTTACTTTGCAGAATAATTTGAGAAGATGAAATACGCAAAAAATATATTAGAAACGATTGGTAATACACCTCTAGTGCAATTAAATTCTGTTACAAAAGAGATTGATGCATTGGTGTTGGCTAAAGTGGAGACTTTTAATCCAGGAAATTCTATAAAAGATAGAATGGCTTTAAAAATGGTTGAAGATGCAGAAGCAGATGGTCGTTTAAAACCAGGTGGAACCATTATTGAAGGAACTTCTGGAAACACTGGTATGGGATTGGCATTGGCAGCAATTATAAAAGGATACAAATGTATTTTTGTGATTTCTGATAAGCAATCTAAAGAAAAAATGGATATCCTTAGAGCTGTAGGAGCAGAGGTAATTGTGTGTCCAACGAACGTTGAGCCAGATGATGCAAGGTCTTATTATTCGGTTTCTAAGAGATTGGGAGCAGAAACACCAAACTCTTGGTATGTAAACCAATATGATAATCCATCTAATGCACTAACACACTATGAACAAACTGGACCTGAAATTTGGGAACAAACAGATGGAAAGATTACGCATTTGGTCGTTGGAGTAGGAACTGGAGGAACAATTTCTGGAACCGCTAAATACTTAAAAGAACAAAATCCTAATATTAAGATTTGGGGAATTGATACCTACGGTTCTGTATTTAAAAAATACCATGAAACTGGAGTTTTTGATGAGAACGAAATTTATCCCTACATCACTGAAGGAATAGGAGAAGATATTTTACCTAAAAATGTTGACTTTAGTTTAATTGATGGATTTACAAAAGTAACTGATAAAGATGCTGCTGTGTATACGCGTAGAATTGCTAAAGAAGAAGGGATTTTTGTTGGTAATTCTGCTGGAGCTGCAATTAAAGGGATGTTACAATTAAAAAACGAGTTTACTAAAGAGGATGTAATTGTTGTTTTGTTTCATGATCACGGAAGTAGATATGTCGGAAAAATGTTTAATGATGATTGGATGCGTGAACGTGGTTTCTTAGATGAAGAAATAACAACTGCTGCAGATTTAATTAAAGGACATATCGATGAGCAATTAGTAACAGTACAAACTGAAGAGTTAGTTTCGCACGCAATTGAAAGAATGCGTGATTATAAAATTTCACAAATTCCGGTAAGAGATATAACTGGTTTTGTTGGGTCCGTAGATGAAGCTGATTTGTTGAGAAGTTTTATTTCTGATAAAAATAGTGCAGATAAGCCTATTAAAGATGTAATGGGTGCTGCATATCCTGTAGTTAAAAAAGGGGCATCTATTGAAGCTGTTTCTAAATTGATTACAAAAGAAAATCAAGCTGTATTGGTAGACTTAGAGAACGGAAAATTTCACATCATTACTAAACATGATATTATTAGCGCTATTTAATTAGTGTACGTTTATAAAAGTAAAAATCCCGTCTTCTCCAAGACGGGATTTTTTAATAAACTAATTCAAATAATTTACACAATGAAAACAAGTCTCTCACATTTGTTTTCATTTTTACTAAATGCAAACTGCGTGCCAAAATGTATTTTTCTTTGAAAAAAAGTTAAAACTATGTGATTTTTACATTTTATTAACAATTATGTGTAAATCATTAATATATTTAAGGGTCTTGTTGTTATTTTGTTGCGAATATGATACTTATTTAAGGAAAAAGAAAAGCTCATAATTTAAAATTATGAGCTTTTTATAGGGTGTACTTGTTTTTTTATCTTGCGTGCTTATGAGCTTTGTAAGAAGAACGTACTAAAGGGCCACTTTCTACATACATAAAGCCCATCTCCAAGCCTAAAATTTCGTATTTTTTAAATTGATCTGGAGTGATAAACTCTTTAAGAGGTAAGTGTTTTTTTGTAGGTTGTAAATATTGACCGATGGTAACAATATCTACTCCAGCTCCACGTAAATCTTTTAGGGTCTGAATTACTTCTTCCTCTTTTTCGCCTAATCCTAGCATGATTCCAGATTTGGTACGCATTCCGTTATCTTTTAAGTATTTTAAAACACCTAAACTTCTATCGTATTTTGCTTGAATTCGAACTTCTCTAGTTAACCTTCTTACCGTTTCTACATTGTGAGAAACAACTTCTGGAGCTACTTTTATAACTCTATCAATTTGTTTTTCGTTTCCTTGAAAATCAGGAATTAATGTTTCTAAAGTTGTTGTAGGGTTTGCTCTTCTAATAGCATTTACTGTTTCTGCCCAAATAATAGAACCACCATCTTTTAAATCGTCTCTATCTACAGATGTTATAACCGCATGTTTAATACTCATCAATTTAATAGAGCGTGCAACTTTTTCTGGCTCATCCCATTCAACGGTATCTGGTCTTCCTGTTTTTACTCCACAAAAACCACAAGAACGAGTACAGATATTTCCAAGTATCATAAATGTAGCAGTTCCTTCTCCCCAACATTCTCCCATGTTAGGACAACTACCACTTGCACAAATTGTGTTTAATTTATATTTGTCTACTAATCCTCTAAGCTCAGTATATTTTTTACCAACAGGTAGCTTTACACGCAACCATTTTGGTTTTTTTACTTTTTCCGGAATTGTAGCTGAATCGTTTATCATTCTAAAATAAATTGAACTGCAAAGTTACAAAGAAAACTATTATAAATTGATTAAAAACCAACAACTAAAACCTATTAAAAAGACAATTCCAAACCAGCTTAATATCTTCAAGTAGATGTTAGGTTGATGCTCTTTTGGCGTATGTTTTCCAGTAATTAAAATATAATTTAATATCGCGTAAAAGGGGGCTGTTAAGAACGATAATATGGTTGCTACTTTAATTAAAAAACCCATATCATTTATAAAGAAGGCTAAGATTAAATACGTTCCGATTGCTAAAAAGAGTATCCAGAACCAGTAATTGAATTTTGTTTTCTTTTCAAATAATAAATCTGTAGTTTTTGTCATTGCTCTTGGAGAGGCATCTAATGTTGTAATAGTTGTGCTAAACATGGTTGTAAATGCGGCGATTCCAATAAATATATTTGAAAATTCGCCAAGATTTTTTGTGTACAGGCTAATTAATTGAGAAGCAAATACACCTCCATTATTAGAAAATGTTTTTCCAGATTTAAACATGACCAAAGCACCTAGCATAACAAAGCAAACCCCTAAAAATAACGTACCTAAATACCCAATATTAAAATCGAAAATTGCTTGATTAGGCGTCGTTTTTTGATGTGTAGTTTTGTCTTTTTCTAGTGTCCAGATAGAATGCCAAATAGAAACATCTAATGGAGCAGGCATCCAACCAAGAAAAGCAATTAAAAAGGTAATTTCTATGGTTCCTTTCGGAATTATTTGAGTAAAATCAAAATATTCTTTAGTACTGAAAAGAGCTACACTTACTGCAATAACTGTACTTACGGTTAGTAAAATGATGATGAACTTCATTAAGTTGTCTAGCAGTTTGTATTTTCCAATAATTAAGATACAAAGACTTATTAATGTGATTGTTACTGACCAAATCACCAAGTTATTTTCAATTTCGAAAGAACCAAAAAGTTGAGTTGCCAAACCTGCTGTTACAATTGTTACTGCAGCCTGAATAGTAAACATAGTCGCAAAATTGATGATGTAATAAGCGACTAAAACTGGTTTTCCTAATTTTTTATAGCCATCTAATAATGTTTCGCCAGTTGCTGCTGCATATCGAGGGCCAAATTGAAAAAATGGATATTTAAATAGGTGAACTAAGAGCAACGCCCATAATAAACCAAACCCAAATTCTGCACCCGCTTTGGTAGATTGTACCAAATGAGAAACACCAATTGCTGCTCCTGCAAATAACAAACCTGGTCCGAGAGCATTTAGAAAGGATTTTTTCATTTGTTTTTTTTGTGCTTTAAAATAGATGTATTAGGTCTTTTTTATTACGATTTCTTTATGATCTCAGCTAGTAATTTTCTGGCACGTAATAATTTCACCTTAACATTATTCATAGGCTCACCAATCTTCTCAGAGATTTCTTTATAGCTTAGTTCTTGGAAATATCGTAAATTAATCACCTCTTGATATTTAGGCTTTAACTGTTTAATATCTTTCAATAATTTAGCTAAATTCTGCTCGGTTATAATTTTGTCTTCTGGTGTAGGGTTGTCATCAGCAATGTCATAAATCTCATTTTCTTTTTCTTTGTAAGATTCAGCTGTGATAGAAGAATTTTTCTTTCTTAAACCATCAATATGAATGTTCTTCGAAATAGTGATCAACCACGTTTTAAATTGATATTTCTCATCGTATGTATCAATTTTGTCAAAAGCTTTAGAAAAGGTTTGAATGGTGATGTCTTCTGCATCATTATCGTTTTGATGCTTCTTCAATTGAAAATTATGTACGCTATTCCAAAAAGTATCCAATAAGGTGTTGAAAGCTAATTGATTGCCTTCTTTTGCTTTTTGGATGGTTTGTAGTAATTCGGTTCCTTTTATTTCCAATGCGTAGGTTTTGAAAAAGTATTAGTGATAAAGATACTAAATTGAAATAAAATAAGAAAAATTTCTAAAAAGGGTAAAAAGAACACCAATCTTTTTTCTTTAAATTTTCCCACAGAAATTCCAAAAACAATAAAGAAAGTGATAAAATATAGAACGACAACCGGAGTAATCATTTTCCAATTAAAAAGGAAATACAATAGTATTGTAAGTGTATAAAACGTGAATTTTGAGATGAAAAACAGCCCTAAAAAAAATTGGTGTTTAAATTTATAAGAAGAAGAGGTAGAGACATGTCTTCTTTTTTGTCGAAACCACTCTTTTAAGGTTAATGGCGGATTAGAAACCGTATAACTATCTGGGTTTATGGTAAAAGTTGTGTTGCTTTTTGTTGCGGCTTCTTGAATAAACAAATCATCATCTCCAGACTTTACTTGAATATGGCTACTAAATCCGTTAGTTTTAAAAAATGCACTTTTTGTATAGGCTAAATTTCTTCCAACACCCATATATGGAGAGCCGAGTTTGGCGTATGTAAAGTATTGAAGAGCTGTTAATAATGTCTCGTATCTCACCAAAAGGTTCACAAAAGTTTTTTGATATTTGTATTTTCCATACCCTAAAACGATTGTTTTATCTGTTGAAAACTGTGAAGCCATTTCTTTTATCCAATATTTGGATGCTGGTTTACAATCGGCATCTGTAAACACTAAATGTTCATGTGTAGCTGCTTTTACTCCTAGTGTTAACGCCTGTTTTTTATTGCCCCAAAAAGCGTTGGTATTTTCTATAGTAACAATTTTTATAATAGAATTATTACTTCTAAACTGCTCCATGACGTCTAAGGTAGTGTCAGTAGAAGCGTCATTAATTAGTACTATTTCAAAGTTTGAATATTCTTGATGTAGTATCGATGGTAAAAAGACTGTTAAATTATGTGCTTCATTTTTAGCACAAATAATTACAGAAATAGGAAGTTCGATGGTAGTATTAGCTGTTTTTTTTTTCTTAGAAAGTATCTTAGAAAAGCACAAAAAATAAATGATTTGAATGCAGGCAGCTGCTACTAAAATGTAGAATAAAACCATTAGAATCATTAAAAAAACTAATTAATTATGCTCTGGTTCAGCACAGTTGTCAAATTGCTCAGGTGTTTTTCCACAAAAACCACAAGATTCTCCTGTTTCGTTTAACATAGGATTTTGGCTAGCACAAGTACCAGCAAATTTTCCGTCTTTTTTTGCCCAAATTTTTATTGCAATTCCAGCAAAAGCTAATCCTAATAAACCTATAGTAAGTAAAACAAGTTTCATTAAATATAATTTGATGTTGCAAAGATACCTATTTAC
>Ga0307492_10000788_pt1 | contig 13260 bp, 9 predicted proteins | sample SI3LmetaG_FD_202365 | JGI IMG/M metagenome (GOLD analysis project Ga0307492, IMG submission 202365) | Sea-ice brine microbial communities from Beaufort Sea near Barrow, Alaska, United States - SI3L | ecosystem: Environmental > Aquatic > Marine > Coastal | place: USA: Alaska | collected 2017-05-06
ATGATAGCCGAAAATGCCACCAGCAAAAACATTGGTAAAACTAACCACCAAGCTTTGTTATTGGGTACCTTATTCATGGTTTTCGCTCTTGTTTTCGTTCTTGTTTTCGTTCTTGTCATCGCCCTTATTTACGAGAACGGGTTCACCCACCAAATACTCATCTATATACAATTTCAACCATTGGCTAGGGAAAACTAAATATACGGCAGCACCACTAAACTGCATTTTTTCGGCTACACGTACCTGCATCTCTAGTCCGGCAAAGTCCACCACTACCAGTTGATAGCTACCTAAATGCTGAACAGATAAAACACTTGCGGGGAAACCATTCACTTCAGGCATTTCACTCAACTCAATAAATTCTGGCCGAATGCCTAGTTTAAGATTAGTAGACTGACTGCTCTTCAAAGCCGCTTGTTGTGATCCGCTGATAGCCAAACTAATATTCTGGTAACACACTCGCCCTTTATCTTTTTCATTATTTTTGCCTTCCTCACTTTTTTTAATTGGAATAAAATTCATTCCGGGGCTACCAATAAAATACCCCACAAAAGTGTGATTAGGTCGCTCAAACAATTCTTGTGGGCTACCAAACTGTACAATCTTCCCTTGGTACATCAAGGCTATTTCATCCGCAAAGGTGGCGGCTTCTAGCTGGTCATGAGTCACATACAGCATAGTAATATTTAACTGCTCGTGAATTTGTTTGAGTTTGCGTCTTAGCTTCCACTTTAAATTAGGGTCAATCACAGTAAGAGGTTCGTCAAACAAAATGGCTGATACATCTTCACGAACCAGACCCCGTGCCATTGACACCTTTTGTTTTTGGTCAGCGCTTAAGTTTTTAGCTTTATTATCAAGAGAATCTGTTAGCTCCAACAAGTCAGCAATTTCGCGCACCTTAATTTTAATCTGTGCTTTAGGCATTTTTATATTTTTAAGAGGGAAAGCCAAGTTTTCTGCCACTGTCATGGCATCATACACAACTGGAAATTGAAACACCTGAGCGATATTGCGTTTTTCAGGGCTAAGGGTGTTTACTACTTGGTCGTCAAATAACACTTCCCCTTGGGATGGACTCAGCAAACCTGAAATAATATTCAGTAATGTCGACTTCCCGCAACCAGAAGGGCCCAACAACGCATAAGCCCCGCCTTGTTTCCAGACATGGTCTAAGGCTTGAATCGCATAATCTTGAGGATGAGTTTGTGGGTCCCCGGGTTGCGCTACATAACTATGAGCAAGGCCTTTAAGCGTAATGGTAGCCATTACTTTATTCCCAAAGAATGTGTGTCTGGCCAGCGAATTGCGTTACCTGCTAGGTCAAACACAAAAAGATCCTCCAAGGGTAAAAAAATGTCAATGCCACTGCCCGACCGAAAACTCATAATTGACAGTATATGCACAGTCCAGCTCAAGCTTGTTTGATCTGAGTCTACACTGACTTCTACGTGTAAATAGGTTTCTGAGGCACTGATTTCAGCTAAATCAACTTTAGCTCTCAAGGCAATGCTCGCAGTATTGTTTGGCTGAAGATAAATATGATTGGGCCTTATTGCAAACTGGTACTGACCGTTTGGCAAATGACATAAATGAGCGGTGTCAGCCAGACTGGTAGGGTTTTGAATCTGCAATACACTATTGTCTACGCTAGCAGAAAAAACGTTCAAAGGAGGCTCACTATATAAATCTGCAGCATACAAATTTGCTGGCTTAGCAAACTGTTGTTGCGCTAAACCAGTCTGCAATACTTTTCCTTGATGCAGCAAGGTAGTGGTGCCGCCCAAAGCCAAGGCTTCATGGGCCTCGGTTGTGGCATAAATGGCAATGGTTTCTCGGCTTTTAAATAGGGCTTTCAATTCACTTCGAAGCTCTTCTCTTAGCTTGTAATCCAAGTTTACCAAGGGTTCGTCAAACAATACTATGCCGGCGTCTTTAACGAGTGCACGAGCCATAGCACAACGTTGTTGTTGTCCACCTGAAAGTTCTAAAGGCAGGCGTTGCAGATATTCTTCAATATGCAACATATCGGCAATGTGTTTAACGCGTCTTGTTATTTCGCTAGCGGATACTTTTGCTAGTTGCAAAGGGGAAGCAATATTTTCCCATACAGTCAAATGTGGGTAATTAATAAACTGCTGATAGACCATGGACAAGCCACGTTTTTGAACGGCAACAGCTGTTACATCCTGCTCATTATAAAAAACCTGCCCACGACTCGGTTTGTCTAAACCGGCAAGCACTCTTAGCAGAGATGTCTTCCCAGCCAGTGTTCGGCCTAACAGCACGTTGAACGATCCAGCCTCAAACCTGAGTGAAATATCTTGGAGGTAACACTGCCCCTCCACTAGCAAACTGACATTTTTCAATTCTAGCGCCAACAGACATTCCACCACTTCAATTTTATTAACAAAAAAATAACATGAACAACGTTATAACAAGTTGTTTTTAATTGATATGTATCCATAACATATCAACACATTTCTATGAAGGCATCGACAAATCGTTGCGGGGATTCAGCATCCATATTGAAATATAACGATGGTTCGATCAACTCTATTTCTATGACAGCAAATTCATTTTTATAGCGCACCAAATCTATACGCGCATATAACACATCTGCTGGCAACGAAGCTAAACAGTGTCTTGCAGTGGTTAGCATCTCTTCGCATGGTTGAATAGATTTGAGCTGCCCACCATGCTCTTCTTGTACTCTGAAATCACCAGCTCCGGGCTGTTTTAAAATACTGTGGCTATAATGCCCAGCAAAATAAAACAGTGAATACTCGCCCTCATCAACAATGCCAGTCAAAAAAGGCTGCAGCATAAACTCACGCTCAGCAAAAACGGCCTTTAGCTGGTCTGCTTGCTGTTTGAGGTTTTCTGGCGTCAATCTATAGGTATGATCTGCGTTGGCACTCACCAAAGGTTTTATAACTATCTCTGGTGTATCAAAATGCCTAAAACCAAGCTGTAATTCAGTTAATACAAAAGTGTCAAACCAAAGCGTAGGCACAATATTGATACCTTGGTTTTGTAAGTCTTTTAAGTAACTTTTACTAATATTCCACTCGACAATTTTCAAACTATTTTGCAATTGAGCTGACGAAGCCTCAATACGTTGTAAACAAGCCATAAACCCCTCGACATCGTCCTGATAATCCCAGCTTGTACGTATCACAACCACGTCGTAGACATTCCAATCAACATCCGTTTTTCGCCAAGATACTTCTTCGGCTAACCAACCGGCTGCTTTTAATGGTTCAAATAACATGTAATCGTAAGCAAAAAAGTCTTCAAGACTGTCCATGGATAAAAAGGCACAACGTTTCATAGGTATCTTCTATTGTTAGATAGTGGATTGATATTCACTATAATAAATTCAGCCTTTATTTACACTACAGCTCGTGCAACTTTCATCAAACATCGGGATAAAAATCACACATTTTTACAAATCAACTTATGTATCTTGGTTCTCATAAGTTACTATGGTTTGATAAAATTTTCAGTTAGGGCAAAACAGAATGAAACAAAAGTGGTTTAAAGGAATATTACCCTTAGTAATACTGGCGATTGGTGTTGGCGGCATGACTGCTATAAAGGCTTCCGGCGATAAGGATGATGATAATGAGCCAGTAGACGTGCGCCCCACGGTAAAAATTGAAACAGCCATAGCAGAAGATTATCAAGTTAGAATAACCAGCTACGGAGAGGTAACACCTTTAGAAAGTACCATGGTTTCAGCTCAGGTATCAGGCGAAGTACTCACTTGGCATCCTAACTTTGTGCCAGGTGGTTTAGTGTTGCGTGGTGACACCCTGTTTACAATCGAGCTGGATACTTATGAAGCCGCTTTATTACAGGCCGAAGCTGACCTTAGCTTAGCTAGAGCAAATCTAATTGAAGAACAAGCCAGAGCGGAAGTAGCCGAACGTGAAGCAAAAGGCAGTAAAGTATCTGACTTGTATTTACGTAAACCACAAATGTTAAGCGCTCAAGCATCCATAAAATCAGCCCAAGCAAGATTAAAAATCGCACAACGTGACCTAGATAATTGTGCGATTAAAGCCCCTTACGATGCCTTAGTCGTAAGCCGAGATCTAGGCGTTGGGCAATACGTTAATCAAGGTTCCCAAGTAGGAGAGCTGTATAATATTGAATCTGCAGAAGTATCCTTCCCTATTGCTGGTTTCGACAGAGAATTTTTACCCAGTGATATTACCCAGCAACCAGCCACTATCAGTACCAAAGGTTACAACGCTATTGTGCGCGAGGGTATGGTTACCCGTGATCTGGGCATTATTGACAAAAGTACACGCATGAGTCAGTTGGTAGTGAGAATAGAAGACCCTTACGGTTTAAAGTCTTCTCTTCCAGCATTAAAATTTGGCCATTATGTGGAAGTCAGTTTTGCAGGGAGAACGCTAAATCAGGTTTATCGATTACCCCAGGAATTAGTGAATAACCGCATTATTTGGTTATTAGACGAAGAACAACAAATGCAGCCGCAACGAGTTGAAATTTTGCGTGAAGAAGATGCGTATTTTTTGATCAGCGAAGGTCTACAAAACCAAGATAAGTTAGTGACTACTTTGCCTGAATATCCTCAGAAAGGTATGAAAGTTAAAATTGCCGAGCCTAAAGAAGACTTAGTTGTTCAGAAATCATTATAAGGGCAACACCATGTCTACTGAAAATCCAGTCACTCTAACTACCGAGTCACAAACGCCCGAGCCTAAACAAACAGGCTTGATTGCTTTTTTTGCCAACAATTCTGTTGCCGCCAACTTAATGATGATGTTTATCATCGTTATGGGTCTGTGGAATTATAAAACCATACAAAGGCAAATGTTTCCCAATATTGAATTTAATTATATCAATGTTAGTGCCGTTTATCGGGGTGCTTCGCCCCAAGAGGTTGAACAAAGCATTATCATTAAAATGGAAGAAGCACTCAAAGATATTACTGAGATTAAAGAAAGCACTTCCCGGGTCCGGCGCGGTAGTGGCTCAATTTCGCTAGAGATAGACCCAGACAAAAACTTGTCTGAGGTGTTAGATAAAGTGAAAGCTAGAATAGATAGTATTGCTACCTTTCCTGATGATATGGAACCTCCTAATATATCTCAAATTGAGTTTCAGCAAGAAGTGATTGCAATGGCTCTAGTAGGTGACCTACCCATCAGTGAGTTGAAACCTCTTGCCCAACAAATTGAAGATGAATTGAGGGCATTGCAAAACGTGTCTTTAGTTGAATTAGAGGCGCCTGATGATGAAATTGCCATAGAAATTAATCCGGAAACATTACGTAAATATAACTTGTCTATTGCCGACGTTACCCAAGCGATCAGACGATTCTCTACCGATATCTCTGCAGGTCAGTTACGTACGGAATCAGGTATTGTTGCAGTGAGAGTAGAAAATCAACTCTACAGTGGCGATGAATTTAGAAAGATACCTGTCAAAATTGGCGAAAATGGTGGCAAAGTATTACTTGAAGATGTAGCAGAAATTAAAGATGGTTTTATCGAAGGTGAGCGTTATTTCAAATATTCTGGCGTAAATGCTATGTCTCTGGATGTCAAAGCCACCAAAGATCAGAGCACTGTGCCCATTGCTGAGTCGGTGCAATCCTACGTAGAAGCACGCAACAAAACGTTGCCTCAGGGCCTTGAATTAAAAATCTTGGTGGACATGACTTTCTACTTGAATTCACGTCTAGATATGATGCTCAAAAATTTGTTACAAGGCGCACTATTAGTGGCTTTGATGTTAACCATATTTTTACGCTTCAGGTTAGCATTCTGGGTGATGTTGGGCCTGCCTGTATGTTTCTTAGGCGCCATAATGATGATGCCAGTATTCGGTGTGACCATTAACGTTTTATCCTTATTCGCCTTTATTATGGTGCTGGGCATAGTAGTTGACGATGCTATTGTAATAGGCGAAGCCGCTTACACCGAAATAGAAGAGAAAGGAGGCGGCGTAGAAAGTGTAGTACGAGGCGCCAAAAAAGTCGCCACACCTGCTACCTTTGGTGTGTTGACCACCATTGCTGTATTTGCTCCGACTTTATTTGCATCAGGTCCACTAGCCGCATTTTTTAGTAATATCTCAATAATAGTGATTTTATGTTTGGTCTTTAGTTTGATCGAGTCTAAGTGGATTTTACCTGCCCATTTGGCCCACATGAAATTTACTCCTATCAAAGAAACGAGTTGGCGTGCACGATTTAATAAACGTTTTTTTGGTTTTGTAAACGGCCCCTACAAAAATTTTATCACTCGTTGTATTGAATGGCGCTGGTTCGTATTTGCCACTTTTATAGCAATTTTGGTATTGAGTACTGGTTTAATTCAAGGGGATTACGTCAGAACAGTTATGACGCCTAAAGTGGCGCATGATTTTCCAGGCATTAATATTGAAATGAATGAAAATGTCTCAGACGAGACTACTTTAGATGCGCTTAAGGCCATAGAAAACATGGTTTATGATGTGGATAAAAGTATTGTTGACGAATATGGTAGCAGCATGATGAAAGATATCATGGTGTTCAATCAGGGGCGGACTGCAGGGCGAATTTTAGTGCCTTTAGTAGACGAAGAAAAACGGCACTTTGATGCGTTTGAGTTAGCCAGAAGATGGCGCGCAGATATGCCTGTTATTCCAGGTATTAAGTCTATAACTATTCAAGATAACCTCATCGGTGGTGGCGGTGGTGGCGGTGAATTTGGTTTCATGTTATTTGGTGCAGACATTGAGTTACTCAATGCAGCGGGACGTGAATTCATCTCCATGTTGCAACAACAAGAAGGGTTGTTTGACATCAGTTCAAGCATCGATCCGGCCAGTAAAGAGATCCAGATTGATTTACTACCGGTTGCCTTCGACTTAGGGCTAGATCTGGCTAATATCGCCAATCAAGTGGGTGCCAGCTTTTTTGGTGGTGAAGCACAAAGGGTTATTCGTAATGGAGAAGAAGTACGGGTGATGGTGCGTTACCCTAAACTGACTCGTGAAAGTTTTGCAGAACTAAAATACGCCGTTATTACCACTCCGAAAGGTCAAGAAGTCATGCTTGGAGACGTTGTTACATTAACTGAAACGTCAGGAATTAACTTTATTCGTCGAGAAGAAGGGTATAGAAGTGTTTATGTCTATGGGTCTATTGACGAAGAAGTTGTGGAGCCTAATACTATTATTAAACAAGTAGAAGAAAATCTGTTGCCTCAACTAAAATCTAATTTCCCCGGAGTAAAATCTGAATTAGGTGGATCGATTGAAGAAGAGCAAGCTCAAGAAAGTGAGTTTGTCGCATTCTTGATTGCCGGTTTATTAATGATCTATATATTGCTGGCTATACCCTTAAAAAGTTATGGTCAACCGTTAATCATTATGTCAGTCATCCCCTTCAGTTTAACCGGAGCGATATGGGGACATTTTATCTTCGGCATAGATTTAAGCATATTGTCTCTGTTTGGATTGATTGCAGCGGCAGGGGTAGTCATTAACGACAGTTTGGTGATGACAGACTTTATTAATCAAAGAAGAAAACAGGGGCATGCTATATTAGCTGCCGTTACAGAAGCTGGATGCGCTCGCTTTAGGGCTATCACGTTAACCTCAATTACTACTTTTGCGGGTGTTTTACCCATCATGTTTGAAACCAGCACCCAAGCTAAAATTGTTATACCAATGGCAGTAGCCCTAGGTTTTGCGGTACTTTACGCCACATTTGTGACTCTGATATTGGTGCCTTGTTTGTATATGATACTTGAAGATTTAAAGGCCAGATTTATATGGTTATTTAGTTTGGTTGGTAAAATATTCAAACGTAAAAAAACTGCATCAATAGATACATCGCCGACACAAGCATAAGTTTTCTGATATTGAACCAAGCGCCTAATTGGCGCTTGGTTGGTCTAAGAGACTGGATTAACTTCCGCTAACTTCCCTCGATAATATATATGAAAATTGCCGCTGGTTTTAGTAAACGAGAGATAGTGCACAGTGCAAGTATGCCATGGATAGATTCACCAATGGTAGGTGTAGCAAGAAGACCATTGGACAGAGTGGGAGAAGAAGTAGCACGGGCAACTTCAATCGTGCGTTATGCACCAGGAAGCCATTTTTCACCTCATGTACACACAGGCGGAGAAGAATTTGTAGTGCTGGAGGCAGCGTAAAAGAACAGCAAGACTCATTAGTAAAATACAGTTGGTTACGCGCCCCAATCGGTTATTCGCTTTGCCTAAACACTGATGAGCTTGGCGCAGAAATCTGGCTTAAAACTGGCCATTTAACTGATGTGAATCAGCAGATCAAAAGGGTAATGGAAGTAAGCTGACCGGTTAAAGCCAGCTATTTTCGAAGGTAAAATAATTATCTTTTTTACCAGCCTATGCGTGTTTTTTAGCTCCAAGAGTGAATGAATAATTATAATGCTTGTCCTCTAACAAATACTCTTTGTGCGTACTCGGACTCCAAGAATCATCACCGCCCACCCCCATATGTTGATGGTCAATATGTACATGAACCACATCATCCACAACCAACTCGTTGGTGTGTTTGGCTGCGGCTAACTGACTTTGAGAATATTCGCTTGCTGCAAATAAAAACTCTCCAGCAACCTGTAACTCACCTATTTCGAGCAATTTACAATCACAACGCAAGCCGTTATCTGTGGGGAAAATGTAGGGCGTATGCAGCTCATTTAGAGGCAAGCTGTACTCACCAAAACGGGCTGCCGACTTACGATCTGGATAGTTTTCAAATGGCCCTATACCTAACCATTTAACTAGCAGGTTATCTTGTTTAGTTATGCTTAAACTGACTCCTACACGTGGCAGAGGTGGTAACTGTTCACTTAAAAGTACCGCTATATCAACTTTCACTTCAGCGCTATTATTGACGGTATAAATCCATTCGGTTTGAGCGCACAATTCACCGTTATATTCATAATCGAATACACAAATAATACGCACATCGACCTTTGAAGATATTGCATCAATTTGGCGACAATTTCGATGCCATTTACCAATGCCTGCATCTAACCAACGTGCTTCCCATGCATTGGGATCAAGGTTATCCACTTCGCTGACACCAATATCATTATCAAGTGGGGCTCGATAAAAATTATCAACCAGAGGGCCGGCTATTACGGATTGGTTGTCTTGCTGCCAGTTTTTAATCAGTCCTGTTTGGCGATCAAAAATGAGCGTTAAGCCCGATCCTTGAATACTAATAGTTTCCTTATTTTTAGTAAGGCTAACGTTTGTTTGAGTGCTTAATTGAGAACTTGGCTGATAACTTGGTTTTGCAAAAGCAGTACTGATTAAGCTTTGGCTATTCGCTAAAACAAATTGTTCGGTTGCCATTACGTGGCCTGCTGCTGCAAAACTGCAGTTGTCGGCCAGTTCAACGTCTATATTCAGATGATATTGAGCACCTGTTTCAAATTGAGTGAAAGGTTTAATGACAATGTTGGCTGTACTTTGTGGTGCGATACTCAAGGTGACATCGCCTTGCTCAACCGCAACACCATTTTGCATCAGTCGCCACACTAGCTTTTCGTTATCTGTGGTTCTAAACACATAGTCACTAAAGATAGAAAGCGTATATTCGTTTTGAGCTAAGGAGGTTGTTTCTTTCTTTTTAGCGATAGGCGCTATAGCAAAACGTAAATGTTGCTGGCTGTATTTAGCTTCAAACAAACTAGGATGAGCAGTACGATCAGGAAACAGTAACCCATTGATACAAAATTGCCTATCATTCACTGTATCGCCAAAATCACCACCATATGCCCAATAATGCACACCGTTTTCATCTGTTTTTGATAAACCTTGATCAACCCAATCCCAAATAAAGCCCCCCTGCAAACGCGGGTATTCTTTAAAGGCTTTCCAATAATCATCAAAACTTCCTAGGCTATTTCCCATCGCGTGAGCGTATTCACATAAAATAAGCGGCCTAGTTTCACATGGTAAGCTGAGCCATTTTTTAATGGAATATTTAGGGACCGCTTCGTCCTCAATATCATAATCAACTCGTGCATACATGGGACAAATGATATCCGTAGCAGAAGTATTGGCACCACCGCCTTCATATTGCACTGGTCGTGATGAGTCAAAGCTTTTTGACCAAGCGTACATAGCATCATGATTTGCACCGTATCCAGACTCATTACCTAATGACCAAATAATAATGGAAGCATGGTTTTTATCGCGCTCTACCATTTGTGTATAACGTGACATAAATGCTCCAGTCCATTGAGGATCAGCAGCTAAACGACTCATTGGAAACATACCGTGGGATTCTATGTTGGCTTCATCCACCACATAAAGCCCTAACTCGTCACATAACTCATACCAACGAGGATGGTTCGGATAATGAGCAGTACGCACTGCATTAAAGTTGTTTTGTTTCATCAGCTTGATGTCAGTAATCATGTTTGATTCGACTACCGCATGGCCGTTTTCTGGATGATGCTCGTGGCGATTAACACCGCGTATTAGCAGTGGCTTGCCGTTTACACATAATTGACCATCAGTCATTTCGACTTTTCTAAAACCAACGTCATAACCTTCTACGTCAACGGTGTTACCTTGTTCATCTTGAAGGCTTACCACGCAGCGATACAAGTTAGGAGTTTCAGCGGTCCACTTTCGAGGGTTTTCTATTGAAAGACTCTGGAATACCACATCATCCCAACCTCCTTTTTCATCTACTCTTTTATTGTTAGTGCTTTGAGTGTGAGGTTCACAGAGGGCTGTGTCGCCATCAAATACTTGAACGCTTACCGAATAATTATTCGGGGCATTGATGGTCGTTTTGATGGCCAAAGTAGCATCGCGATAACAAGCGTCTAAATCGGGGGTGATAAATACGTCGCAAATTTGCTGTTGCGGTTTGGTCAGTAAAACCACATCGCGAAATATACCACTTAGCCACCACATATCTTGATCTTCAAGATAACTGCCATCGCTCCAACGTATCACCATTACCGCTATACGGTTTCTACCCACAATCAAATATGGTTGTAAATCAAACTCACTTGGTAAACGACTATCTTGCGAATATCCCACCCACTGGCCATTGCACCACAAGTGAAACGCCGAATTCACTCCATCAAAAATAATATGATTACGCTGGGTTAATTGTTCTTGAGTCACTTCGAATACAGTTCGATAACAGCCTGTTGGGTTATCGCTGGGGACAAAAGGCGGATTGACCGCAAAAGGATACTTTACGTTGCAATAAATAGGCTTATCAAAACCCTGAAGTTGCCAATTTGAGGGTACTGGTATTTCTTGCCAGTTGACCTGAAGCGTTTCATTAAGAAATGATGCATCTACCGATTCGGGTTTATCAAATAGTTTAAATTCCCACTGACCATTTAATAGCTGCCTTTGTGGGTGTTGTTTTTGACGCGCATCAGCAAGAGATAGATAGCCATTAAGTGGACTATGCGCGCTGACTGTATTTATTTGCGTGGTTAATTGCGTTTCCCAATCGCGGCGCTGAATAATGTGATCTAATGTCGTCATAGTATTTCCCGTGGGCATGTTGGATGCTTAATCTAGCATTGTGTCTATGTTACCTAATATAGCTAAAAAGCTAGGTTTATATTATGCTTAAAGCTCGCATATTTTTATCCAAAACTATCATTAACTTATGAAAAATCAAATTAAAGACCTTCTAGATATTGGTCAAAACTGCTATGAGCGCTTCATAGATTTAGATGTTCTTGCTGAAATGAAACACCTAGACATTACTTTAGCTGGATGTTCTAACCTATCAGGAAAATATTGCGTAGCACGCACCGCCCCCCTTGAACATACGTTGTTTTATACCCTGAAAGGGCAAGGTAAATTAACCACTATAGACAACGAACACCTGCTAGTCGCCAATACTTTGGCTATTTTACCCACCAAGCAGAGTTTTGAGGTAAGCATCGCAGGGGAGCAATGGGACATTATTTGGCTAAACCTTGCGAATACAAAACGTTGGCAACATATTGCTTTAGAACAAGCCATCGTCATTAGCGATCAACAACTTAAGCCATTACATTTTGCCATGGAACTTTTGTACAGTGAACCGGATGCGAGATTCCGCGAAGGAGTCATTCCAATAATAAATTATTATCTGAATGCTACCCTGCGAGATGAAAAACAAAACAAAGCAAATAATCGCTTACATAGCTTATTTCAAGATATCGAGAAACGTCTCCAGTACAACTGGACCATAGAAGCCATGTGTGACCAATTACACTATTCACCGCCCCACTTACACCGTTTGTGCCAAGCACAATTTGGTAAAAGCCCCATACAAAAACTTATTCATTTACGCATAGAGCGCGCAAAAAGCTTATTGCTCAATACTCGCTGGCCTGTTCAACATATCGCTAGTTACGTGGGGTACACAAATATTTTTAATTTTTCAAAAAGCTTTAAAAAATTAGTCGGTACTTCACCAAGTGAGTTTAGACGTGGCTAAACTACAAATTAACCAGCAAACAAGCATTGTCATGCTGACTGTTAGGGAAGTTTGGCTTAACTATATATTTATCAGAGACATTCTTTACAAAATACATCAAACCTGTTTATTTAGATTTGTCTCAAAGAGACTGATTAATGACCGAAGCTGCATCAACATACTATTTACCAGATGTTAAAAGGGTAGATTCACGTTTAACTAATTGCGGTCTAAAATGCAGATGAGGAATACTGTCTGAACTGGTTTTAGGTGAACGTAAATGCACTAAATGTTGGATCAAAGACGCTGTCGCTTTACGTGCAATAGTATTTGTTGGCTGTGCTGCGGTGGTTAACATTGGCCACGTTTGACGAGAAAATGGACTGTCCTCAAAACCTGCAATGGCTATATCTTCTGGCACATTAAGTCCTTGTAAACGCACTGCAAATAATGCCCCTGCTGCGATTTCATCATTACAGGAAAATATACCAGTAGGAGGCTCCGTTAAGGATAATAACTGTTTAGCTCCTTGAACTCCAAACTCAAAAGAATAAGAGCCATCAATCTGATAATCCTCAATAATAGGAATATAGTGCTTCTTCAAAGCATTTAAATAATCGAGTTTGCGCGAAGGAAAATTTGGAATTAGCTAGCGCAAGCATTAAGCAACGCTCCTTCGTTATCAGACTTGCATAGTTGGAAAATAAAGATAAAACGTTGGTACTTTAGCCTCTGTCAGTTATCAAGTGGTGAGTTATACCGCTCAAAAATAAAGAACCACTGATA
>Ga0307492_10000789_pt1 | contig 13254 bp, 9 predicted proteins | sample SI3LmetaG_FD_202365 | JGI IMG/M metagenome (GOLD analysis project Ga0307492, IMG submission 202365) | Sea-ice brine microbial communities from Beaufort Sea near Barrow, Alaska, United States - SI3L | ecosystem: Environmental > Aquatic > Marine > Coastal | place: USA: Alaska | collected 2017-05-06
CTTCTGGACGATAACCTTTTTTATATATTTCCCAGTTATTAACATTCTTAACAACTGTCCAAATAAGTGCAATGAAATACAAACTCGCACCTACCAGAATGAGCATTTTAAGCGGCGATAATGTCCGCGCCTTTCGGTAAATATATCGAAGAGGAATAGTCAACAACCAGCCGGCATAAGCATTCAGTACAATGACAAACAACCATATGCTACGCTTCTCTTCTAGAAAAGAGCCTATCGAATAGACGATAGCAAAACCGCACCAACCTGCTGTATGAAGTGTCCAAAACAACCGTTCTCGGTTATCGACGAATTTTTCCCACTTATGCACATGAATTCCCAGATATTGAACAGGCAGTGATTATACAAAATAAAGCCCAAGGAAGCTCACCCTTGGCCTTAGATTAGCGGTGGTTTATCGCAACTGGTTTGTTGATTTATTGACGAAGGTTAGTAATTGATATGTAAACGTTTTAACCAATGCCCCCACCACCAAGCTGGGCCCACTAATAAAAATTGTAAATCTTTTAAAAAACTCGGTTTTTTACCTTCAATATGATGTCCAATAAATTGCAAAATCCACATCACTACAAACAAAACGATACTAAACTGCAAAACAGAAATATCTAGCGACTCCAGCAGTTGAATGCCGTATAAAGACAATACTGATAGTAGCGTCATAGCCGCGCCTATTGGCCCAGATAATCGAAAGTAATAATACAAAGTGGGTATAACTAGAATGTGTGCCCAAGTGACATCAAAATAATCCAGAAAAGCAGGGGTAGGTATAATCCAAATAAGCGCTAAAGTAACAAAGTAAATTGCCGGCACTGCAACAGCATGGATAATTATATTGGTTTTATTTTTGTGACTTTCGCCATACTCATTCAACAGATACTCAATTTGACGCATATAAACCTCACGGGGATTTTATTAATATTAACTTAACAACTCCATTGGCTTGCATCAATTAAAACCTGCCAGTTGCTGATCATGTATCTGATTTACCCTGTCACCAGCATTAAGTCTTGGAGTAACTTATTAACTTTTACTTCAGAAGTTTCAAATTTAACACCATAATACACATTAACCTCATCAAACTTGCTATTCATAATTGTGCCAGTAATAAATATATTTTTGTCTTTAGATGCGGAAAAAAATATTTTCAAAACTTGTTTAAGTTTTGGCTTAAAATCACATACCCCTTTATCGACAGATATTTGACAACCATTTGATGAGATATCTAGCGCTAAAGCGGCACAGATAGCTGAATCACTTTTTGCATCAAATATACTGATAGTAATCTGAGTTTGTACTCTAGACTCGGAACGTAAATCATGTCTTTGGATACTCAGAGGAAAACTAGTAAAAATCAAATGACTTGGTTTTGTGGTCACCATAATCACTTTAACTTTAAAGGCTATGATTTCACCCGTATCGTCCTCATGTATATATCTAGCGATCATCGATTTATCCTTAAAAATCCCGTCAGCTAATGCTCCCCACTTAGCTTCTTCTGGATATTTAAAAATCATACAACGGGTACCGTCCATGCCAACGTATTCAGTTCTTACTCTTTTGGTAGTGCTGACAGTAGTCAATTGTAATTCAAGAGGCTTGCCTGGGCGCATCGAACGAATTTTTCTTAGCTCTTCATTTGATAATCCAATTTTTTCCTGCAAAATAGCCATTTAATTAATCCTCCTCCCACACCTTTTTGTTATCATTGTACTTAGCATTGTGAGTTGATTTTAAATAAAATTTATAGAAACAACAATATATTACGGCATGTTTATCCTTTCAAATCATCTAAATCGTCGCATTATCATCAAAATAGAGAAATATCATGCATAAAGATCCCTCCCCCATTCACTACCATGTTGACGTTTCATCTATTGCGGGGCATATATTTGATGTCAGCTTGCGTATTGAATACCCTAATAAAAATGGGCAGATACTGTCATTACCTGCATGGATCCCAGGTAGTTATATGATCCGTGATTTTGCAAAAAACATTGTTACTATCTTTGCCCAAAATGATGCGGGACACAACATCGATATCCAAAAACTGGATAAACAAACGTGGCGAACAGAACCGGTCAACACCGCTCTTACTATCAAATATCAAGTATATGCTTTCGACCTATCGGTTAGAGGCGCCTACATTAATGATGAAATCGCCTTTTTTAATGGTACAAATATGTTTTTGGCGGTTGAGGGGCAAACAGATCAACCTTGTAGATTAACCTTGGTTAAACCTTCAAAACCAGAGTTATCCCATTGGGAGGTTGCCACCACCATGCCAACCAATATGAAAAGGCCAAATGAATTTGGCGAATATTGGGCTAACCACTACGAAGAATTAATCGACCATCCAATATTATTAGGTGAATTTGATATTTTACTATTTTCAGCTTCTGGTGTGGATTTTGAATTAATCCTCGCTGGTGGACATCAAGCTGATGTTAAACGCATAACTCAAGATTTAACCAAGATATGTCAGCACCATATTGATTTTTTTGCCGGTACACCTCCTATCAATCGTTATCAATTTATCACGCTACTCACAGATAATGCATTTGGTGGACTAGAACATATGAGCTCCACGGCTTTAATGTACAGTAGAAATGATTTACCCAGTTTGTCTAATGTGGGACAAATGACAGATGGCTATCGAGTATTTCTCAGTTTGTGTAGCCATGAATTTTTTCATACTTGGCATGTAAAGAGGATAAAACCTCAAGCGTTATTTGGCGCAGTATTGGACAAAGAGCGATACACAGAGCAGTTATGGATTTATGAAGGATTCACAAGTTACTATGACGATTTAAGTTTACTTCGATGCGGACTTATCACACAGGCAGAATATTTAAAAGTTGTTAGTCAAAACCTGACTCGGCTTATACGCAATAAGGGCCGTTTTAAACAAACGATTACTCAGTCGAGTTTTGATGCTTGGACAAAGTTTTATAAACAAGATGAAAGTGCCGTGAATAATATCGTCAGTTATTATAACAAAGGTGCTGTTTTGGCTATGTGTTTGGATTTACTTATAAAAAGCAGAAGTAACGAAAATTATAGTTTAGATGATGTAATGCGGCATTTGTGGAACCAACACGGAAAGCTCAATATTCCTACCCCTGTGGACGTTGTGCAAAATATTATTAAAACACAGCTGAATTTAGATTTAAGTGATTTTTTCCAATGTGTTTTATATTCTACCGAAGAGTTACCGTTTGAAGAACTACTCAATAAATTTGGCGTTCAGTGTCATTTTTCGCCTAGAGAGGATCTCGATGATAAAGGCGGTGTGTTGGCTACATCCCCTATAAAAATCGAATTTGGTGCACAAATAAAAGCACGAGAAATAGGTATACAAATAATTCAAGTGACAGAACAAACCGCAGCCTATGAGTCTGGTTTACAAGTAGGTGATGTATTAATTGCCATTGATAAATGGGCATTAAGTAAAGAAAACTTTGTGGCACAGCTCAACTACTTAACTATTGGCCAAACATCGCAACTTAGCGTGCTGCGTGATAAAAAGCTTAAACAACTTACCTTCATAGCTAAGATTGCGCCTAACGACACCATCGCCTTGCAAGTGAATGAACAAGAGCGGTGTAATAGTTGGCTGAATTAATGCCTTTTTACACCGCTCAGTTTGGAACAACCATTTATTGCTTATACCCAAAGCCATTGGAGTTGCAGAGCTAGGCGGCAAAGGAACTCAGCCCAATGAGCTTAGATGGTCTAAGTAATTGGGGTGAGGCAGCCAACAACGCTACAGCTTCAAGGGAGACGGGTATATCAACAACATTGGAAAACGAGCAACTGTTTCACTCATCAAAAAGAGGGGTGAACACTCCAGTCACTCCAGTCACTCTAGTCAGTGGGGCTTGCAAAAGTCTTCATTAATGCTGGCAAGCGCTTCGTCGTGGCTTAAATATTGACGACTATACACGTAGCCATTTCCCGTTCGCGACTGTTGGAAATCCTCCATTGCCACCTACCTTTTTCGGACTTGCACGAGTATGGGGGGAATATCGTCTAAACGTTCACTTAACCTAGTTTCCGCTCGCTCACATGGAAAACATCACTCGCCATTTCACAAACATCTACCCAGTAAAGCATTCATCGCTGGGAGGTTAATGCTTTGCATCTTATTAACCCTCGACAAAATGTTTGATGCAAATGACAAACGGTATACCACCAGTATAAATGTTGAACGTTAAGATAATTCAGAGGTATTGTTTCTTAAGATACGCTTGTAATTACACCCTTAACCTTTGACGTTTTAATTCTTCTTATTAACCATAAAGTTATAATTTTTTATACCTAAGTATCACATTGCATGTTTTTTAATTAATCCGAATCGTCTTTAATTGTTTATAATTACGCATAAAGAATGCATAAAACGCAAAAACGACTTAACCTACGAGAAACTTAACCATGTTGAAAATTGTTAAAACTTCTATCGCTATCGCCATCACTTCTTTATTTTTTGCTGGCAACGTACAAGCCGATGTAGGCGAAGTATTACAAAATATTTGTACTATCGTTAAAGCAGATGACAAAGGCGAACTACGTAAAAAAATGAAACGTGTTCAGTCTGATTATAATTTGAAACTTAAAGATTACTACACAGGTATATCTTGTGGTGGTAACAGCCTAATTCGTACCGCTATACTTAACAATGCAGAAAAAACAGGCACGTTAATGGTTAAAAAAATGCCTAAAGGTGACCTAAGCGCCCCTGAAAAAGATGGTAAAACGTTACTGGTATGGGCTTCTGAAAATGGTTTAGATGCATCGCCAATTGTTACTGCTCTAAACAAAAGAATTTAAGCTACGCGCTACGCAAGAATTGTTCCTGAATGAACTGAAAGTTCAACATGGTTGGTGAGTTATTATTTAATAACTTCCCCTAAAAAACGGCCTCTTTTGAGGCCGCTTTTTTTATGTCTAAATAAAAAGAGATATGAACCATAACGTTGACTGGTCTCGTCAGCTTTACGCTGAATGCCATTAATGGGTCAATACAAAACCTGTTTCATTGGTTAACGTTTCTACGTCAGCATTTTATAAGGTAAGAAGAAAGCTTAGCTATCGTGCTTGAAAGTATTAAATAACATACTGATTGATACCTTTATCAATCACCTCACATCACGGCACGGCACGTTAAGTAATGGTTGCGGTTACTTGTCGTTGAGGCTCAATCACAGCATGATCTTAAATAAGATATTACTGGAGCATTTCGCAAAAGCTCAAAGCCACTCAGTTCAAACTGCGATAAAAATTCACAGCTATTCACAACCATTCACAACCATTCACAACCATTCACAATTATATGATGTTAAAAAATGATGTGTTATGTAACTGATACCAACGCTCAACCACGTCACTGATTAACCAATCAAGGGCTTTTGTCTTTCTTGTCTAGATGCACAACAACATACACATGATGACTCATCACTACGTAGCTGCTAGCTGGTTTTCAATCTTCGTTATTATCTAACAAATTTTCATCCAATTTTTTATTGCTTTGTACGCCTAACTTACGAAATTGTTCGACTTGTCTTACAAGATTGCCTTTACCTGTGGATAGTTTGTTCATAGCGCCATCATAACTCTTTTGACTTGATTCGATGGCTTTGCCTACTTTATCCATATCCACCATAAAACCATGAAATTTGTCGTATAATTTCGCGGCGTTATCGGCAATTTTTTGTGCATTTTGATTTTGATATTCGTATTGCCAAATATTATTAATAGTGCGTAAAGCCACCAGCAAGTTAGTTGGGCTAACCAGCATAATATTGTGATCAAAAGCTAATTTCATTAGCTCTGGCGCTTGATCAGCTCCCAGTAAAAAAGCCGACTCTATGGGGATAAACATCAGTACATAATCTAAAGTACGAATACCTTTTAAGTCCTGATAATCTTTTTTACCTAGTTCTTTTATATGATTGCGTAGCGAGTTGATGTGTTCTTTTAAGTGAACAGTACGGGCTAATTCATCATCATGTTCATTAAAATAACGCTCGTAAGCAGCAAGGGAAACTTTGGAGTCAATCACCACATCTTTGTCGTTTGGCAAATGCACAACGACATCTGGCTGATAACTTTTACCCTGATCATTTTTTAATGCGACTTGTGTGTCAAACTCATGGCCCTCTCGCAGTCCAGATTCTTTTAACACCCTTTCTAAAACCACCTCGCCCCAATTACCCTGAACTTTGTTATCACCTTTAAGAGCTTTGGTTAATGCGGCTGCATCATGGGTGATTTGCTGATTAAGTTCTTTCAAACCCAAAATTTCAGTTTTAAGGGATGCACGTTCCTGCCCTTCTTTAACATATTGATCGGTAACTTGCTTTTTAAAGCCTTCTATTTGTTCTTTTAAAGGTGATAAAATCGAATCTAACCCTGCCTTACTTGACTGGTTAAACGTTTCTTGTTTTTGTTCAAATATTTTATTCGCGAGATTCTCGAACTGTTCTTGTAAACGTTTTTCGGCTGCTTCTAATAAAAACAATTTATCTTGGCTGGCAATTTGCTCTTGCTCAAAACGAGCGGCTTGGGACTCTAGTTGGGTGCGTAATTCACTGGCAAGTTTATTACTTTGTTGATGTTGCTGCTGCCAGTAATTTTTTTCTGTTTCTAGTTCTGCAATTCTTTGTACTCGCTGAGTCAACTGTCCTAATTTGTTTTGCGTAAGCATCTGTTCTTGTTGAGCGGTTTCTTGCTTTGAAGTTAATGATTTAATCATCAAATCTTGTTGGGTCAGTAGACTTCTTAATTGTGTTTCTTGTTCAGTTGCAAACAAACTGTTTTGTTCTATCCTAAGCTGCGCACTTTTTTTGACTCTGATACCATTTATTAAAGCACCTATTGAGCATCCTAATAAAAATATCCCGACAAAAATAGCGATTGAACTGGACAATAAAGTCGCGTCGTTAAATTGACTCATAGTGATCTATTTTACTCTTGTTATAACATTTACCAATAAAAAAGCGGTAAATCAACACTGTAATTTACCGCCGGTAATATGACAAAATAACTAGGCCTTAATTAAACTGCTTATTTTTCCATTTCAGCAATTTTAACTTTCCAAATAGCGGGGCCTGTTTCATGTGCATTCGCCCCTGTGCTATCCACTGCTACAGTAACGGGCATGTCTTCAACATCAAATTCATAAATAGCTTCCATACCTAAATCTTCAAAAGCCACCACTCTGGACTTTTTAATCGCTTTAGACACAAGGTAAGCCGCTCCACCTACTGCCATTAGATAAACCGATTGATGTTTAGCCAGACTTTTAACTGTGGCAGGGCCTCTTTCGGCTTTACCAATCATCCCAATCAAACCTGTTTTTTCTAACATCATGTCGGTCCATTTATCCATACGTGTTGCGGTAGTAGGGCCGGCAGGTCCCACTACTTCATCGCCCACTGCATCGACGGGTCCAACGTAATAGATAAATCGGTTAGTAAAATCAACCCCTTCAGGCAAACCTTCATTATTATCCATCATGGTTTGAATACGCTTATGCGCTGCATCACGTCCGGTTAACATTTTGCCTGACAACAATACCGTTTCGCCCACTTTCCAATCTTGAATATCGGCTTTGGTAACCGTGTTTAAATCAACGCGGCGTGTGCCCTCGGCGACTTCCCAGGTGACTTTTGGCCAGTCTTCTAGTTTGGGCGGGGTAAATTGTGCAGGGCCAGAGCCATCTAGATAAAAGTGCGCGTGACGGGTCGCCGCACAGTTAGGGATCATCGCCACCGGCTTAGAGGCCGCGTGCGTTGGCATAGATTTAATTTTGATATCCACTACTGTGGTTAAACCACCTAATCCTTGTGCACCGATACCTAAGTCATTAACCTTTTTGAAAATGTCTAAACGTAATTTTTCTTCTGTGGTTTCGGCTCCTCGGTCCATCAATTCTTGGATATCAACGGGATCCATCAGACTTTCTTTGGCTAATACGGCCGCTTTTTCAGCCGTGCCACCAATCCCTATTCCCAGCATACCAGGTGGACACCAACCGGCCCCCATAGTAGGCAATGTTTTAACTACCCAGTCGGCAATGTCGTCACTAGGATTAAGCATCACCATTTTAGATTTGTTTTCGGAGCCACCGCCTTTAGCTGCAATCATGATTTCAATTTCACCACCGGGCACAGTATCGATATGTACTACTGCTGGCGTATTGTCTTTAGTATTGACTCGTTTACCAGCAGGATCGGCAACAATCGAAGCTCGTAATGGATTATCAGGGTTTAAGTAAGCGCGGCGTGTACCTTCATCAACCATTTGTTGTACGGTCAAATCAGTTTTATCCCATTGCACACCCATACCAATTTTCACAAAACAAGTGACTATTCCAGTGTCTTGGCACAAAGGGCGTTTCCCTTGGGCAGACATACGTGAGTTGATCAGTATCTGCGCCATGGCATCTTTTGCGGCCTGACTTTGCTCTTTGTTGTAAGCTTTTTCGACTGCTTTGATGTAGTCAAGTGGATGATAATAAGAAATAAACTGCAAAGAATCTTCAATACTATCGATAAAGTCTTGCTGACGGATAACAGCCATAGATGCCTCTTATATTTTCTGGGTTAAGTTGTCACTATCAGATATGATAACCTGAACACGCAATTTGCTCCACGACAATTCGGCTGTACTATCTGTAACGTATCGGCCAGTAACAATTCAGCTGTTTATTTTGAGGCACAAAAAGTAGTCACCATGAACAACAACAATTACCCATTGACGGTCACCCCCCTTAATCTACCTTGTCACTATTCAATGGCAGATATTTTTGCCCATTTTGCCGATAAACCTTGGGCTATGTTCTTAGACTCTGCAGACAGTAACCGCAAAGATGGTCGCTTCGACATCATGGTTGCTAACCCTATTGCAACTATCACCACCATCGGCAATACGAGTAATGTGTGGCAACAAGATACTAATAAAAATCTAGAAAGCTTCCTTAACCCTTTGACCTTAGTGCAAAATTTACTAGAAAAAATCATGCCTAGTGGCCAAGTTTCGTTTAAGCAAAACACTAAATTACCGTTTATGGCAGGTGCATTAGGTTTATTTGGATATGACTTGGGTAAACGTTTTGAAAACTTACCCAATAAAAATGCAGATGAATATTCTACGCCCGATATGGCAGTTGGCATTTATTCATGGAGTGTCATTAAAGATAATACTAATCAGCAATTTTATCTGTGTTATTTGGACCAATATGCCCACCCTACTATCAAGGATATTCAACAGTTAGTCGATGTTGAAAACTTGCCCCATTCGTTTAGTTTAACCAGTCAATGGAAAGCAAATATGAGCCAAGAGCAATACACACAAAAACTGTCGTGTATCTCTGGTTATTTGCAAGAAGGTGATTGTTACCAAATAAACTTAGCCCAGCGATTTTCAGCCAGTTACGTTGGTGACGAATGGCAAGCTTACCAACAATTACGCATAGCCAATCATGCACCTTTCTCTGCTTTTATCCGCTTGGAAGATAGCGTAGTGATGAGTATTTCACCCGAGCGTTTTTTATCGGTAAATGAGCAAATAGTACAAACCAAACCCATTAAAGGTACTAGGCCCCGCTTTAACGATCCAGTACAAGATCAACAACAAATCGACTCGCTATTAGGCGCACACAAAGACCGCGCTGAAAACTTGATGATTGTAGATTTACTGCGAAACGACTTAAGCAAACACTGTCAACCGGGCAGTATTAATGTGCCTGAGTTATTTAAATTGGAAAGTTTTGCCGCGGTCCATCATTTAGTCAGTACCGTCACAGGCAAGCTTAAAATTAATAGTAGTGCTATAGATTTATTGCAAGGTGCATTTCCAGGAGGGTCGATCACCGGAGCCCCGAAAATACGTGCAATGCAAATAATCGACGAACTTGAGCCCAATAACCGCAATATTTACTGCGGCAGTATCGGTTACATAGGTTTGCTTGGCGACATGGATACCAATATTTGTATACGTACCCTATTATGTGAAAAACCACGTGAAAAACCACGTGAAAAATCATGTGAAAAACCACGTGAAAAACCACCTGAAAAACCATGTGACGAAGCACCGAAAATATCAAAAAACCAACAAATGATGCATTGTTGGGCAGGCGGAGGCATAGTGCTTGACTCCAATGCTAAAGACGAATATCAAGAGAGCTTAGACAAAGTATCAAAAATATTACCTGTCTTGAGCTCAGGGCCCACGTTGTCGAAACTTGGATAAGAACTATGGATAAAGCACAATTTCTCACGCGTTTTCATCATGCTAGACAGATTAATAGTGAAGCTGATTTTCCTCTTGTTGAGCCAGGTAAACCTGCAGCCGTTTTACTACCCATATTAGAATATACCAATGAGCTGACGGTTTTGTTTACAGTCAGAGCAAGTCACTTAAAACATCACGCTGGTCAGGTGAGTTTCCCTGGCGGTAAACAGGAGCTATCTGATAGGTCTTTGGTAGAAACGGCTTTGCGTGAAACCCACGAAGAAGTAGGTTTATCACCCAGCGAAGTAGAAATAGTTGGTAATCTGCCTTTGTATCGCACGGTTAGCCGTTACGAAGTGTTACCTTATGTGGGCTTTATTTGTGCACCAACGACCTTAATATTAGATAAAAATGAAGTCGACAGTACCTTCGAAGTACCCTTGGTCTTTTTAATGGATCAACGGAATCATTTAATTCATTGGGTTAAACGCAAGAACGGGCAATTCCCCATCTATTTTATCCCTTGGAAGCAACACAATATCTGGGGTGCTACGGCCGCTTTTGTTCGAAATTTATCCAACCATTTCTAGTATTTTTCAAATAAAGGGAATGTTTAAAGCTATCTTTACACTAAGATAAAAGTCTAAGTAAGCGTAGCTATTGTTCTGCTGACATTTAACTAGCACAATAACACTTTATCTATTCTAGTGAATCAAACCAAATGATCAGCGTTTTTGATATGTTCAGTATAGGCATCGGCCCTTCGAGTTCACATACGGTTGGCCCAATGCGGGCGGCTAAAGCATTTTGTGGACAATTATCAGATCAGGGGTTTTTCGATGCTACTGATGAGATCAAAGTAGAGCTGTTTGGTTCATTAGGACAAACAGGTAAAGGACACGGAACAGGTAAAGCGGTTATTTTAGGGTTACTGGGTCATGCCCCAGAAACTATCGACAGTTCTATGGTTGAAACCTTTCTGGAAGAAGTCAGAAGCTGCCAAAAACTTACCTTAGACGCTAAAAAACCGATCAAATTTCCTGCTCTAAATGCGATAGTTTTCCATCGTCGTAAGTCTCTAAGCCAGCACCCGAACGGTATGACGTTTCATGCCATGGATAATAAAACGGTGATCACCTCACAAACTTATTTTTCTATCGGAGGGGGCTTTATCATTCGAGAGCAAGATTTTGCCAAACAAAAAGTAGCGGCGCTTATTCACGAAGAACAACCCGTGCCTTATGATTTTTCAAGCGCCAAACAGTTACTGGAATACAGTAAAGAAAATGGCATACGTATCAGCTCAATAATGATGAAAAACGAGGAGGTTTTTCAACCCAAAGAAGAAATAATCAAAAAGTTATGGCACATTTGGCAAGTCATGTATAAAAGTGTACAAACAGGCATACATACCGAAGGTATTTTACCCGGAGGTTTAAAAGTCACGCGCCGAGCTCCTGGTTTATATCATCGCTTACAAAACGAAAAAAATGCCGATCCCATGGTCGCGATGGATTGGGTTAATTTGTTCGCATTGGCTGTTAACGAGGAAAATGCCGCGGGCGGTACTGTGGTAACGGCCCCCACAAACGGCGCAGCTGGTATTATCCCCGCGGTATTATGCTACTACGACAAATTTGTAAAACCCGTAGACGAAGATACAGTTAGCCGTTATTTTTTAACCGCAGCAGCCATTGGCATTTTATATAAAAAAAATGCCTCCATCTCTGGCGCCGAAGTAGGCTGTCAGGGAGAAGTAGGTGTTGCCTGTTCGATGGCAGCGGGTGCATTAACCGAAATAGTGGGGGGCTCGGTAGACGCGGTTGAAAACGCAGCCGAAATTGGAATGGAGCATAACCTAGGGTTAACCTGCGATCCAGTTGGCGGATTAGTACAAGTCCCTTGTATAGAACGCAATGCTATGGGAGCCATTAAAGCCATTAACGCCTCTAGACTTGCTTTAAGAGGCTCAGGACAACACAAAGTGTCACTCGACAAGGTCATCAAAACCATGTGGGAAACCGGCAACGATATGAAGTCTAAATACAAAGAAACCTCCAGAGGCGGTTTAGCAGTTAATATTATTGAATGTTAAGTGACAACATTCGAACTACGAGCATATATATTTAGCATATTTTTAGCGTGTTTTTTACGCAACTGACATCACTTTTTAGATAAAGTTGTCGTTTATTTATTTTTTAGCTCACCGCTAAATCCTTGCAGCCTTTTATGCTGCTTTAAATAGGAGGCCTCTTGGCTGTTAATTGGTTCAATGATTTTTATAAACACATCGCTGATTCACCTTTAAGCCATTGGTTAGAGGTGCTACCGGCTCAAATTGCTACTTGGCAAAAAGAACAGTTACACGGTGATTTTACTAAATGGGTGAAATTGCTAAATAAACTGCCTGAAGCTTCCCCTTTATCGATTAATCTGCAAGATAAAGTGGCATTTGGCCACGCGGGGGATATCAGCGAATATACCCAAAAACAAATAGTTGGGTTACTCAAACAATTTATGCCCTGGCGTAAGGGTCCATTTTATATACATGATATTCATATCGATACAGAATGGCGTTCTGATTGGAAATGGGACCGAGTACAACCACACATTAAACCACTTAAAGATCGCTACGTTTTAGATGTAGGCTGTGGCAGTGGTTATCATATGTGGCGGATGTTAGGTGAACAAGCCAAGATGGTGGTAGGCGCAGATCCGTCGCAGCTTTTTTTAATGCAATTCCAAGCGATTAAACACTTTAATCCTGACCCACGTATTCATTTGTTGCCTGTAGGTGTAGAACAATTACCTGAACTCAAAGCTTTTGATACCGTGTTTTCCATGGGCGTGCTATATCACAGACGTAGCCCCATCGACTTTTTATACCAACTAAAAAATCAGTTACGCAAGGGTGGCGAATTAGTACTTGAAACCTTAGTAGTGGAAGGCGACGAACAAACGGTATTTATGCCCGGCGAACGTTATGCACAAATGCGAAAT
>Ga0307492_10000790_pt1 | contig 13241 bp, 15 predicted proteins | sample SI3LmetaG_FD_202365 | JGI IMG/M metagenome (GOLD analysis project Ga0307492, IMG submission 202365) | Sea-ice brine microbial communities from Beaufort Sea near Barrow, Alaska, United States - SI3L | ecosystem: Environmental > Aquatic > Marine > Coastal | place: USA: Alaska | collected 2017-05-06
CAGATACTGTCGTCTATAACCTAGCTAGCCTAACAACGGGTGCGGACGTAACCCTAACGCTTACGTGCGGGTTAAATTATGTTTTCAATATCGCAGACATGTTGAGCCTTGGCGCCGGATCAGAAGTTGTAATGACTGATAAAGATAGTATTGGCGACGATTGCAATCCAGGCGACTATAACGTTACCTGGAATCTAGGCGGCTACGCATCGGCAGGTGAAGATACTGTAATGATTGGTGATGTCTTAGCGAATGGCTACATTAGCACTGGAGTGAACTCCACGATGAATGGCAAGCTTCATTCAGAAACTTCTTACGTCACAATAGGCGCAAGCGGAACGGCTAATTAGTAGAAGCCAGAAAGCGATAAGAAGCCGGAGGTGCCGATAAACCCGTAAAGCGGATTCGCTTTACTCGACATTTCCGTCATTAATACAACTAACCCTCCCCCAGATTTTTCTAGGCGAGGGTTTTTTTTGGATTTCAAAATCAACGGTGAGCTGCTACGGTCAACTTGGTGGCTGTTCGCGCTTTGTCGGGTATCGTTCGGTTAATGTGAGGAGGTTAATGTGAGAGGTTAATGTGACTGTGAGAGGTTAATGTGACTGTCACTTATTGCTTTCACTTATTGCTCTTCCATAGCTTCATAATCTTCAAGAGACATCATAACTACAGGGTTTCACTTTTACGGGTTATGAGGTTAATGTGACTGTCACTTATTGCTCTTCCATAGCTTCATAATCTTCAAGAGACATCATTACTACAGGGCTTTCACTTTTACCGGTTATAATTATAGGTGAGTGATGATTACAAACTTGTGCCATAGTTTTAGCAAAGTTTGCACCAGCAGAGGTATAACTGATAACATCCATAGAGACTCCCAAACGTTACATGCCCCAATGACATTAGGCACACTACGTGTTATTATCCTTATATGAAAGTCTTTAGTTGGAACTCAGATAAGAACGAATTGCTCAAAAATGAACGCAATATTCCATTCGAAGATATTATCGTCAATATCAATTTAGGCAATGAATTAGATATCTATGACCATCCAAACAAAGAACATTATCCAAATCAGAAAATATCTGTTGTACAAGTAGAGGGCTCTATTTATCTCGTTCCATATGTGGAAAATGACGAGGAAATATTCCTTAAAACTATCATTCCTAGCAGGAAAGCAGGAAAGCAGGAAAGCAGGAAAGCAGGTAAGCATTATTTAGGTGATAATAATGAGTAAATTAGACAAAGAAGAACTTGAAATACTGGAAGCTTTTGATCATGGTAAACTCAAGCGTTCTAAAAATACAAAGGCACAATTAGCTAATCATATAATAATATCTGAAGCCTCTTTTAAAAAAGATGTTCGTATTAACATACGTTTATCCTCAAGAGACCTACGTGCCATACAAAGCAGGGCGTTAAAAGAAGGTATGCCATACCAAATTTTAGCTTCTAGCGTTCTCCACAAGTTTGTAGACGGCCAGCTCATCGATAAAGGCATATAACAAATACATAAAGTGGATTCTTGAACCTGTCGCACTTTTTGCATTGGCAAAACCTGCGCCAGAACCACTCACCACCTATGTAAGAATATTAGGCATCAAAATGATTATGCGGAAAATATTTAGGCTCCTAGGTTGGGCTGTATTTAATAAATCCAACAACTTACACACAATTCAATCTAAATCTGATTAATAAACCTTTGCTCTACGATCACCTATCAGATTAATCAGATTAATCTGATAGCTTAGCCCTTACCATCATCGTTTGGCTCCTTTGTCACTCTCACCTTACAGCCGTTGTTATAAAGTGGTGACAAACTGGTCATATACTAGCGACATCAAACATCAAACATCAAACATCAAACATCAAAGTGCTATAAATATGAAACTCAAAACACGACTAATTATACTTTTAACGACTGTCAGCATGGGCTTACAAGCCAATGAATCTTCCGATAAATACACTATTAAAGCAACCTATAAAGCCTTTAACTGAACGCTTAGATAAGCTAGAAAATCATTCTAAAGAGCGTAAGCAGAAAAAAGCGGGTAAGAAATCATTATCAGATCGAATTTCCTTTAAAGCCGATTTTAGAGATCGTTATGAAATTATTGACCAAGAAGGAAAGCATGGACTTGAGAGAAATCGCGTTCGTTTAAGAGCTGCTTTATCCATCAGAGTTAACCAAAATACTAGCTTTACCTCAGCTAAAGCAACAGCTGGAGACGACCCCGTTTTTACTAATCAAACATTAGGTGATGGCTTTTCAACAAAAGATGTTCGCCTAGATTGAGCTTACATGGATTACAAACTTAGTGATTCCTTATTGTTAACTGCCGGAAAATGAAGAAGCCGTTATATAAGCCCGGTAAAAAAATCAGCGTTTGGACTGAGTGAATCAGTGCAAACCGATGACACTCATTTACAGTTAGATTTAAAGTTAAAGTGTAAATAAGTCGGTTTTAAGAGCTTAGATTTAAGTTAAAAGGGGGTTCTGACACCTTTTTTAGAATACAGCAGCTGACTGTCATATAGCCGTAATATTTCAGTCATATGATTGTCACAAATAATAATTAAACTAAATTTGAAATCAAAGAACGTTCAATTTATTTAATGAATATAAGGTCATGAATATGAAAAGTTTTAATATTAAAAACTGTAAAGCTAAAACGCTTACTAGGATTGTGAGTTTAATTGCCACAAGTTTTATTTTTGCCGCGCCAACAAGTATCGCTGCGGGTAGAGATACTATTACAGTCGTTGGTTCATCAACGGTGTACCCTTTTTCAACAGTTGTAGCAGAACGTTTTGGTAAGTCAACAAAATTTAAAACACCTAAAATAGAGTCGACTGGTACTGGTGGTGGAATGAAACTTTTTTGTGCAAGCGCCGGTATTGATACGCCTGATATGTCTAATGCCTCTCGTCGTATTAAAGAAAGCGAATACAACATGTGTGTGAAAAATGGTGTTAGCTCAATCACTGAAGTATTAGTTGGATATGATGGTATTGTTATTGCTAACTCAAAAAAGTCTAAGCAAATCACTATTTCTAGAAAAGAGTTATTTTTAGCACTTGCTAAAGACGTACCTGCTAAAGATGGTAGTGAAACACTCATTGCGAATCCCTATAAAACTTGGAATGAAATTAATGCTTCATTGCCGGCTACTAAAATCGAAGTGCTTGGACCTCCTCCAACATCCGGTACAAGAGATGCTTTCGCTGAATTGGTTTTAGAAGGTGGGTGTAAGACATTTTCATGGATAAAAGCGATGAAAAAAACAAATAAGCAACAATATAAAACAATTTGTCACGCAGTTAGAGAAGATCATGTTTACATTGAAGCGGGTGAAAATGATAACCTAATCGTACAGAAATTATCTGCAAATCCAGATGCTTTTGGTGTTTTTGGTTTTAGTTTTTTAGACCAAAATTCAGATAAATTACAGGGCTCAAAAGTGGATGGCGTTGAGCCAACATTTGAAGGCATTTCAGATGGCTCTTATCCTGTATCTCGTCCACTTTATTTCTATGTTAAAAATGCTCATGTAAATAAAATTCCTGGTATTCTTGAGTTTTTAAAGGAGTTTACTAGCGAAAGTTCAATGGGCGAAGAAGGTTACTTAACGGATAAGGGTTTAATTCCTTTAGGTGAAGAAAAGCTTAAATTATTAAGAAAATCGGTACTTTCGTTAACTGAGTTAAAATTTTAGGTTTAAACAATGAATTCGTCGACTCTAATATTTTTAGTTGCTTTTATTTGTTTGTTTAGCTACTGGTTGGCGATTAATCGTTCAATCAAATTAGTGGGTGGACGTGCCAATATAAAACAGCTGACTTCCTTGCCTAAACAATTTGGATTACTCACCGTATTTTGGTGTGGCATCCCAGCTTTTATTGTCCTAGCCATATGGAGTGTTTTTGAAACTAGCGTCGTCGAATCATTTTTAATGTCTTTTATTGAAAGCGAGTTAATAAGCTCCAATGCGTCAGAAAGTGCTAGTAAAATAAAAGATTTAACAGAGTCAGAGCTTAGCCTTTATTTAAATGAAATTAAAATTTTGGCATCTCAGTTACCTTTTGCGGGAGCGAACTTAATTGATAATTCTGTTAATCAAAGATCAGCGATTTATCTTAATCAACTCGAATTAAAAGCCTCATGGTATAAAAGTATTTTGGTTGTATTGGTTGCAATAACTAGTGTAACTTATTTGTTAAGCCAATTTACCGCGACTTTTAAAGCGCGAGTTAAAATGGAAAAAATAGTTGAAGGGTTACTTTGGGCATGCTCCGGTGTTGCATTATTAACAACCATTGGAATAGTTATTTCTGTTTTATTTGAATCGATTCAGTTTTTTAGCGAAGTTCCACCTTGGGAATTTCTGTTTGGTACCGAATGGAGTCCGCAGATCGCTATGAGAACCGATCAAGTAGGTGGCTCTGGTGCTTTTGGTGCGATTCCTTTATTCACTGGTACTTTACTGATTACCGCGATTGCAATGCTGCTTGCAATACCTACTGGGCTGTTAATTGCTATTTATTTATCTCAATATGCATCTGAAAACCTACGTTCCATTGCAAAGCCAATGCTAGAAATGTTAGCGGGTGTACCAACCGTTGTTTACGGTTTTTTTGCAGCGTTAACCGTTGCACCTTTGATTCGTGATTTTGGCGGTTGGCTTGGCTTAAGCGTTGCCTCCGAAAGTGCTTTGGCGGCAGGGTTGGTTATGGGCGTGATGATTATTCCTTTTGTTTCCTCACTATCGGATGACGCTATTAGTGCTGTGCCAGATTCACTAAAAGAAGCATCGCTAGCTTTAGGCAGTACAATGTCGGAAACCATCCGAAATGTTTTATTGCCTGCCGCGTTACCTGGAATTGCGGGTGCAATATTATTAGCATTGTCTCGAGCCATTGGTGAAACCATGATTGTGGTGATGGCTGCGGGTATGGCAGCAAATTTAACCGCCAATCCACTAGAATCTGTCACCACCATTACTGTACAGATAGTGACTTTATTGACCGGCGATCAAGAATTTGATAGTCCAAAAACATTGGCAGCTTTTGCGTTAGGATTGATGTTATTTCTAACGACGCTTGTGCTGAATATTATTGCGTTAAAAGTGGTTAGAAAGTACCGAGAACAATATGACTAATTTAGATATAAAGGCAGTGAAAAATTTGAAGAGCGAGAGCCCCACCACGATAAAAGTGACTGCGAGCTTAAAGAGTCGTCATAAAAAAGAAAAGCGTTTTAAATTAGCGGGTAAGCTGGCAGTTAGTCTAGGTTTCTTTCTTGTTTTTGCATTAGTTTTTGATATTGTATATAAAGCACTTCCTGCCTTTCACCAACATTGGGTTAAGCTTGATATAGAATACCAACAATCTTGGTTATCAATTAATGATACAACTGCAAAAAGTTTGCAAAGTGCAAATTTTCGTAAGACACTTAAAAACTCTATATATCAACAGTTTCCAGATGTCAAAGGCCGAAAAGACAAACGTAGCTTGTTTAAATTATTTAGTAGTAATGCCGAGTTCACAATTAAAGATCAATTACTAGCGAAGCCGCACTTATTCAATACCACTGCTCTAAAGTCGCCAGCAGAAGTTTGGGTTCGGTTAGATGATGATGTAGATAGTTATTTAAAGAACATTGAAACCGTTGGTGATGTGGGCGCACGGGTTGATCAAAAACAAGCGATTTGGGTGAAGCAGCTTACTCAAGAAAATAGAATTGAAAAACGTTTTAACATTAGCTTTTTTACTAATGGGGATTCAAGAGAGCCAGAACTTGCTGGTGTTAAAGGTGCTTTTACTGGCACAATATTAACCATGTTGGTGACATTGGCGCTTTCATTTCCATTAGGTGTTGCTGCAGCAATTTATCTTGAAGAGTATGCTCCAAAAAATAAGTGGACTGATATTATAGAAGTTAATATTAATAATTTGGCGGCGGTACCATCGATTATTTTTGGTTTGTTAGGTCTTGCAGTGATTATTAATATTTTTGGGTTACCCCGATCCGCGCCAATTGTTGGTGGTATTGTTTTATCTTTAATGACATTACCAACAATTATTATTGCAAGTCGTGCTTCAATTAAAGCGGTTCCACCGTCTATTAGAGAAGCCGCATTAGGTATTGGCGCGTCAAAAATGCAAACTACTTTTGGTCATGTATTACCGATGGCTATGCCCGGGATTATGACAGGAACAATCATTGGGCTAGCGCAAGCACTGGGTGAAACTGCACCCTTGCTAATGATCGGTATGGTGGCATTCATTGTTGATGTTCCTACAAATGTTACTGATGCAGCAACAGTTTTGCCAGTTCAGATTTTTTTGTGGGCTGATAGTCCTGAGCGGGCCTTCTTAGCGAAAACCTCTGCGGCTATTTTGGTATTATTAGGTTTCTTGTTTGTTATGAATATCAGTGCAGCATTGATAAGAAAGAAATTCGAAAAATAATTAATTTGATAAAAATTGATAATTTATATAGGTTATTAAAATGGTAGATAGATCATCATCTGAAAGTTTACTTTCAATAGACACAGAAATAAATGGGACAGTTGGACAATGTTTCGCAGAAGATGCGAAAATGTCTATGCGCAATGTGAATGTTTTTTATGATAAAAAACAAGCGATTACAGATGTTAGTTTTGATTTAGCTCGAAATAAAGTGACCGCCTTGATAGGCCCTTCTGGATGTGGCAAATCGACTTTTTTACGTTGTATGAATAGAATGAATGATACGATACCAATTTGTCGCGTAGATGGTCAGTTGTTATTAGACGGCGAAGATATTTACAAAAAAAATATGGATCCAGTATTACTTAGAGCACGTGTAGGAATGGTTTTTCAAAAGCCTAACCCTTTTCCAAAATCAATTTATGAAAATGTTGCGTATGGGCCAAAAATTCATGGTTTATCGTCAAATAAAGCGGAGCTTGATGAAATTGTTATTACTAGTTTACAAAGAGCCGGTTTATTTAATGAAGTAAAAGACCGTCTAGATTCGCCAGGAACTGGATTGTCTGGTGGTCAACAACAACGATTGTGCATTGCCAGAACCATTGCCGTGAGTCCAGAAGTAATATTGATGGATGAGCCTGCATCAGCACTAGATCCGATTGCAACAGCTGTTATAGAAGAACTTATTGATGAGTTGAAAGAAAAGTACACGATTGCGATCGTGACACACTCAATGCAACAAGCGGCAAGAATTTCGCAAACAACAGCCTATTTTCACATGGGACAGTTAGTTGAAATGGGTGAAACAAAAAATATATTTACCAACCCGACTCATAAATTAACAGAAAATTATATTACAGGTCGATTTGGCTAAAAATACTCTTAATTAGATTTTAATTAGCATTATAGGTTAACAACATGGAAAATGATCTGCACTTATCTCAACATATCTCTAAGCGATTTAATCAAGAGCTAGAAGAAGTAAGAAATCAAGTTTTAAAAATGGGAGGGCTTGTTGAACAACAAGTTTCCGACGGTTTAGTGGCATTGCTAGAAGGGGATAAAGCACTTGCTTTAAAAGTCGTAAAAAATGACGCGAAAGTGAATGCAATGGAAGTTGAAATCGACGAAACATGCACTGAAATTTTAGCCAGACGCCAGCCTGCAGCAAGTGATTTGCGATTGATGGTCAGTATCATTAAAACTATTACTGATTTAGAAAGAATTGGTGATGAAGCAGAAAAATTAGGCAAGAATGCGATTAAGCTTGCTACGGAACAGTCAAACGCAAAACAATTTGTTGAACTACGCAATCTAGGCAACAGCGTTAAAAAGATGCTTAATCGCTCACTTAATGCTTATGCAAGAATGAATGTTGAAGAGGCATTAGATATTATTCAAAGTGACGAACTTATTAATGAAGAGTTTGACAACCTTACACGTTTACTAATATTAAAAATGATGGAAGACCCTCGTGAAATAAAAAATGCACTGAGAATTTCTTGGTGTGCAAGAGCACTCGAGCGGATTGGTGATCATTCCCAAAATATTTGTGAATATATAGTATATTTAGTCAAAGGGAAAGATGTCAGACACACAAGTCTAGATGATATCCGGAAGAATATATTAGCCGACTCATAATTGACATAATTGTATGGACTGACACAAAGATCCTACCAAGAAAGACATTTTGATGTTAACCCAACACTTGATATGATTGAGCAATTATCTGCAAAAGGTGTAAAGTTTTATCAATGTGGTCAAAGTACAGAATTCATGGGGATTCAAAAATCAGAATTAGCGCCACAAATTAGTTTGGCGTTTTTTGCAATGACCATGTTAACTATTTTGCAAGCGGATGGTTATAGTCTAGTGCCTTTATAAAGCGCATTTTTTTTTGTGCGTACCAGCGTTACCAAACAATCGGCTTAATTCACCTCGTAATTGCCCTGTGAAAGCCATATAACACATCTTGTAATCACCCATAAATGACCATTTAGGATAAGTAAAAGTAGCGGGTCGGTTTTTTTCAATAAAAAAGTGACCAATCCAAGCGGGTCCATATCCCGCGACTAATGCCAATGGTATCCAAACAAACTGCTGCGATGCCAGTAAAAATAGTAATAATAATGTCGATGCGACAGTACCTATGTAGTGTAAAACTCTGCATTTAATTAAACGATGCTCACCTAGGTAATAAGGCCAAAATTCTTGAAAACTGTTAAAAACAGGTACTTCATTTATTTGACTGGCCATAATTACCTCAAACTATTTAATGGATATATTATAAAATAAAGCGAGTTAAATCTTCATCTTGTGCGAGTTCGCCAAGTTGCTTTTTAACATATTCAGAATCAATGGTGAGCTTTTGCTGAGTATCTGATGCAGTGAAAGATATTTCTTCCATTAGTTTTTCTACAACAGTGTGAAGTCGTCTTGCACCAATATTTTCGGTTGTTTCATTAACTTGCCAAGCAACTTCGGCAATAGTATCAATCGCATCATCAGTGAATTCAACCTCACAATTTTCAGTTTGCATTAACGCAATGTATTGCTTAGTTAATGCCGCATCAGGTTCAATTAAAATACGTTTAAAGTCATCGGCTGTTAAAGAGCGAAGCGTTACTCTTATTGGCAAGCGCCCTTGTAACTCAGGAATTAAATCAGAAGGTTTTGATAAGTGAAAAGCACCTGATGCAATAAATAAAATATGATCGGTTTTAATCATTCCGTATTTAGTCGATACCGTACAGCCTTCTACAAGCGGTAGCAGATCGCGTTGAACGCCTTCGCGTGAAACTTCACCACCGCCACTTTGATTGCCTTTGGCAACTTTATCAATTTCATCTAAGAAGACGATACCGTTATTTTCAACGGCTTCTACCGCTTTACTTTTCAGCTCATCTCTATTGACTAGTTTTTCTGCTTCCTCTTCAGTTAATAGAGTAAAAGCATTTTTAATTTTCATTTTTCGTTTTTTTGTTTTATTAGGTGCATTGCTTTGAAACATATCTTGTAATTGATTGGTCATGTCTTCCATTCCAGGAGGTGCCATGATCTCAATACCAACATTTGGTCCATTTAAGTCAATTTCAATTTCTTGTTCATCAATGCTTTTTTCACGCAGTTTTTTTCTGAACATCTGTCTTGCAGCCGAATCGGTTGATTGGCCCTTTGAATCGGCATTAATCGAATCCTTCGGCTCATTGTCAAAAGTTCTTGCTGGCGGCAATAATGCATCCAAAATTCTTTCTTCTGCAGATTCTTGTGCTCTAATTTTTACCTTATGGTGCTCTTGCTCTCGTAGCATTTTAAATGAGGAGTCAACTAAATCACGAATGATTGATTCTACATCTCTGCCAACATAACCCACTTCCGTAAACTTTGTCGCTTCTATTTTTATAAAAGGCGCATTAGCAAGTTTGGCTAGTCGCCGAGCAATTTCGGTTTTACCAACGCCTGTTGGTCCAATCATCAGTATATTTTTTGGTGTGATCTCATTTCGCAACTCACCGTCGACTTGCATTCGCCTCCAGCGATTTCTTAATGCAATGGCGACTGATTTTTTAGCATCGGCTTGACCAATGATATGTTTATCTAGTTCGTGAACAATTTCACGTGGGGTCATTTGTGACATCAATTCTTCCAAATTTGGTTGTATTATAAAATATAGCAGCTAATAATTAGTATTCAAGACTAGTTGCAATCTAACTCTTCGATTGTATGATTATGATTAGTGAAAACACAGATATCACCAGCAATTTTTAGCCCTGATTCAACAATCTCTCTTGCATTTAAATCCGTTTTATCGAGTAACGCTCGTGCGGCAGATTGAGCATAAGGGCCACCAGAGCCAATCGCCATTAGACTATCTTCGGGCTCAATAACGTCGCCATTTCCTGTGATGATAAGTGAGTGTTCGCTATCGGCAACGGCTAATAGTGCTTCAAGCTTCCTTAGCATTCGGTCAGTTCGCCAATCTTTGGCAAGCTCAACTGCTGAACGCATTAATTTACCTTGGTATTTCTCAAGTTTTGCTTCAAACCTTTCAAATAGCGTAAAGGCATCGGCAGTTCCACCAGCAAAGCCGGCTATTACCTTGTTATTGTATAAACGCCTAACTTTTCGAGCATTGCCTTTCATGACTGTATTGCCCATAGAGACTTGACCGTCTCCACCAATAACAACTTTGCCGTTTCTGCGAACAGATAAAATAGTAGTTCCGCGATATTGTTCCAATGGATGATCCTTAGATAACTGATGGGTATGGTTGATTAATAATTGATTGGGGTGGAATCACAGTTTTCAAGTTAAATATTAAAGCAAATAGTGGCAAAACAGTAATCTACTTGATTTGCCGCATGAAACTGAATAAGTGTTCGCTTTTAACTTGGATCTTATGCTCCATTTTTAGTAATATGCGCGCTATTAGAGAGACTATATTCAGAAGACTGCAATGAGCAAAAAACACAATACTGAAACGGTTATCGATGTCATTCATTGGAATGATACGTTATTTTCTTTTAGAACCACTCGTGACGCGGGATTAAAATTCCGCAATGGCGAATTTATTATGATTGGTTTGGAGCAAGAAAATTCCAAGCCGATCATGCGAGCTTATTCAATCGCCAGTGCTAACCACGAAGAGCATTTAGAGTTCTTTAGTATTAAAGTGCAAGATGGTGCTTTGACTTCAAAATTACAACATCTTAAAAAAGGTGATGAGGTTTTGATCGGAAGTAAACCAACGGGGACTTTAGTGATTGATGATTTACGTGATGGAAGAAATTTATTACTAATTGGAACCGGAACGGGGCTTGCGCCCTTTTTAAGTATCATCAAAGATCCTGAGACTTATGATCGATTTGAAAAAGTCATTTTATTCCACGGTGTTCGCTTTATAAACGAAGTCGCTTACCATAAAATGCTAACCGAAGATTTAGTTAAACATGAATATCTAGGTGAAATGATTAAAGAACAATTAATTTATTACCCTTGTGTGACTCGAGAAAAGTACCAAAACCAAGGCAGAATTACTGATTTAATGCGTGAAGGAAAACTCTGCGAAAAAATTGGCTTACCCCATTTAGACCCTAAACTAGATCGTGTCATGCTTTGTGGCAGCCCATCGATGTTAAAAGATACTTGCGAAATTTTAGATGAGCAAGGTTTTGAAGAAAGTCGTAAAAAGGGTGTTCAAGGTGATTATGTGATTGAAAGGGCTTTTGTTGAGAGTTAGTCTTTGATTATCAAACCTCAACTACCTTTGTTGATTATGGAACGAGTTTAAGCATAAATAAGCTATAAGGATCTTGAGCATAATCTGCGAATGGTGGACATTCTTTAAAGCCAAAAGAAGCATATAATTTATGAGCTGGCTTGAATACATCCGTAGATCCAGTCTCCAAATAAATTTCAGTCATGTTTTTATTGAGTGAAATTTTTAAGATGTGACTCAGCAGTTCGGCGGCAACGCCTTTCCTTAAATACTTTTGAGCGGTTCTCATTGATTTTATTTCTACTTGGTAAGTATTTAATATTTTTAATGCACCACAACCCGCTATATCCCCATCAATCCAAGCGGTTAAAAAAATAATGTTTTCTGACTTTAAATGAGATAGGTCAAGTGCATGTACGCTTTCAACTGGTGAGTGAGATAACATATCTCGATGATGTTCTTCTAGTAAGTTAATAACGTTAGTGTTTTCAAGTTGGCCCTGTTCAATCATGATGTTTGTCATATTATTTAGATCGCTGTGCTATTTCTAAGTTAATTCTGTTAGCAACCGTTTCTGGATCTTTTACCATCATTTTAATATCACTGATGTCTTCAGTAAAACCGCCCATTCCACCTATATAATTTTGTTTAGATGTGAAGGTTATTTGAATGTTTCTCTCTTTACTTCTTCCAAAAGATAGCTCGTTTTCATCTTGTTGATTTACAAAAGTATTGACTTCTACTTTTGATATGTCGGTCAGTTTGACGGCTATAAAACCCCAAAATGAATTGTTAATGACCAAATGTTTATTGATAGTATAAATCGTATAGTGTTTAGATATTCGATAATTAGCTGTTATGGCGATAAGGCTCCAAAGGATAATGCTCGATACAATGATTGCGAATAATTCACTCCATTCAACCAGTAATAAATAACTCGCGGTACTCACTGAAATACAAAGAAAAACAAGTCCAAACCAGTGCAGGCGACTTGCAGAAAGCAGTGATATATTACCAATAGTTTGAGTATGTTGTTTACTAAATGACGGTATCGCGTAGTACCATCCAGCAGGTTCCCATGCCATAAATAGCGCGGCCATTAATTTTTTATCATTGTCTTTGAATTTAGTGAAAGCATTTATTCTAGGATCACCTTTCAAATTTCTTGCTTGCCATAATCCTACAAATACAGATTTGATAAGATATAACTCAACAATTATTAAGATAGCGATAATCGGATAGCGTAACCACATAACAAACTCGAAATACTCTGCAATAGAATTTGGAAAGCTAAATCTTGCACAGGTTGAACTAATCGATAAGATAATGAAAAGCTTCCACGCTTTCTGATTACCGGCTTTAATAATTAGAAACCAATATAGAATAGGGATGACTAAAAAATAATTGATGACGGAAGCTGAAAATAGAAGCTTCAAATTTAGTGAACTTAGGGAATTAAGCTCGACTGCAATTGTTTGAAAACCAAAAACGTATAGAGAGATGGCTACTATAATAAAAATGATTCGTTTTTTAACAACGTTACGCA
>Ga0307492_10000791_pt1 | contig 13241 bp, 11 predicted proteins | sample SI3LmetaG_FD_202365 | JGI IMG/M metagenome (GOLD analysis project Ga0307492, IMG submission 202365) | Sea-ice brine microbial communities from Beaufort Sea near Barrow, Alaska, United States - SI3L | ecosystem: Environmental > Aquatic > Marine > Coastal | place: USA: Alaska | collected 2017-05-06
AGTCACATAGGCTTTCATATCGTCTTCATTGCAAAACACGACTTGGCGATTATTCCCTCTCTGAATAACATGCTCTGGAACGCCTGCCGCTGATGCTCTTAACTTTCTCGCCATAACTAAAAACCAATAAAATGAACCATTTTATTAGTATAGTATATTTAAATTGACTCTGACCCCTTTTATATTAGTATCAACGCCGCATCCAGTAGTACCACCTCTATTACCTTGGTGTACAACCCCTGTAGGGTTATGCTTAACTGCCATGTTATTTTCCTTTTAAAATACTATTTAATTGTAAAATGTTGTCCATTATTTTTGGGGGTTAAACTTTTAAGTAGTGCCTTAATAACTTACCACTTACATTGAGCAAATAATATACAGAGTTGAAATTTAAAAAGCACATTGGTTGGTTAAGTTGGAGCAAAAAAAAGCCCCGCGAGTGCAAGGCTTTGGATTCAAAACGTATTAATTTAGTAGTGAACTCACAATATTAATAACCCCTTCGATCATACTATTTGAACTTGCTCCATTCTTTGTGCTTTTCAAAAGGATTATCGTTAAGATCAACATTTTTTTTCAAGAATTTTGATCTTGAACTTAAACGAAGTATAAAAGATATTAAAAAGAAAATACAAAACAAAGGTAAAAATGAACTTTTAAAAAAAACAAGTGAATTGTTAATTGCTTCGTCAAAGTCTGCACCAAAAGCATACTTATCAATAAAATTTATTAACGTAAACACAAGAGTCAAAATCACAGCTCTAATAAGCCCTTCAATAAAACATTTTGGAATGTCTAAGCAGTAATAAATAAGATCATTTTTTGACATAGTAAAATTCTCGTTCCAGTCAGCTTAACAATGGGGATTAGCAGGCAAACATTTACCCATTTGGTCATCAATAGATTTAGCTACATTGTCAGCGGCACCATTATTTATTCCTACTTTAGTTGCTTGCTGACTTAAACCACCCACTAAACCAGACTTTATACCATTTCCAACAGTTGTACTTGTGACATTATTAGTTTGCCCATTTGCCATTTTTGTAAGCTGTCCTTTGAACGAGGCCGCATTATTTCCTCTCCCACTTGTAATACCCGGAACCTTAACCGAAGGAACCTTACCTGCGATTGCACCAACTACACCAGATGTTATTACTTTACCAATGCTAGCTTCTTTTCCTGAAAGCGCATTAGCCGTTTGTGTTACAGCTTCACCAGCAGCAGAGCCAATCCCATTAGCTACAGTTAACGGGACACCATTTGCGACCATAGCTCCAGTTGCTGCACCGCCAACAAAAGATCCCGTCATTTGTTGATAACTCATGTCCCCTCCTGAAGAAGCGTAATCTAGTGCTAAACTGACCACACCACCTACAAGACCCCCTACAAGACTATGAAGGAATTCACCATTAGGATCGGTATATTTATATGGGTTGTTATTTACATAGAGATAACGGTTAAAGGACATTACGGGATTAGATGCCGTATACCCAACAGGATCATTCGAATAAAAACGACCAATGACTGGATCATAGTATCGTGCCTGCATATACATTAGTACGAACTACGAACCGATAAGCTATTTGCATCCCACATGATTTAACAATTAAAAAATGTTCAATTATTTAGGAGGTGTGTTAAATTCCTAGGGTAAATAATTTCTGATTTAACAAGGAATTGGTTGATGATTAAACCCGATTGGAATGTATTCAAAGCTAAATTTTCAGATAACCCTCAGTTTCATTTTGAGTGGTTTTGTTATCATCTCTTTTGTAAAGAATTTGAACAGTCATTTGGCATTTTTAGGTATAAAAACCAATCAGCTATTGAAACAAATCCAATCGAGTATGATGGTGAACAAATCGGGTTTCAATCAAAATTTTACGACACATCACTATCAAGTAATAAAGAAGAATTGTTATCAACTCTTGATAAAACCAAACGGGATTATCCAGAATTAACAAAAATATATATCTATTCTAATCAAGAATGGACTCAATCCTATCCTAAGAAAAACAATCCAACTAAAAAAGCTAAGAAAACTGCTGCGCAAACCCAAATTGAGGATAAGGCTAAAAAATTAAAAATACAATTGGAGTGGAGAACGAGTAGCTATTTTGAGTCACCTTTTGTCACCCAAACCTGCCACGATTTCAGTAAGTATTTTTTTATTAATGGTAGTTCCGTTCTTGATTTGATTGAAGTTCAGGAAAATCACACTCAGTCCATTTTAAAAAGCATTAAGTCTACAATGCACTTCAACGGGCAAGAGGTTTCAATAGCACGAGAAGAAATACAAGTAGCACTTAAAGACCAGTCAGCCTCTATATCAATTGTTTGCGGTCAAGGTGGAGTTGGTAAGACAGTAGAAGTTAAAAAACTTTTACAGAATAAAGAAAACTCACAGTTATATTTTGCATTTAAGGCTACGGAGTTTGAGTTAAAAAAATTGAATGGATTACTTGATGATATTTCAGTTTCAGAATTTTTAAACTTATTTGGGGACATTGATAGCAAAACGTTGGTAATAGACTCGGCTGAAAAATTAATGGATCTTGATAACCAGGAGCCTTTTAAAGAGTTTATTGATATCGCAATCGAAAGCAAATGGCGTGTGATTTTTACGACAAGAGATCATTATTTTGACGACCTAAATCACCTTTGTTTGGAAATCCTTCAGCTAGTTCCCACCAAACTTTATATTTCTGAATTAACAGAGGATGAGTTGGAAAGTCTTAGCAATAAACATGGCTTTCGGTTGCCAGAAGACGCAAGACTGAGGGAGCTATTGAGGTTACCAATTTATCTAAACGCATTTCTAAAGTTTTATGACGCCACTTCAGAAAAGTCACTTGATTTGCCTCAATTTAAAAATTATTTATGGAACAAAATAGTTAAAAGTGGGGATGTTAGAAGAGAGAAAACTTTTGTCGATATTGCGGTGCGTAGAGCAAATGAAGGTAAGTTTTACATACCTATTACTGGCACTGATATAGAAGCAGCAAAGTCTCTATCAAATGATGATGTTCTTGGGTTGGAAGGTTCTTCGTTTTTCATTAGTCATGATATTTATGAAGAATGGGCTTTAGATAAGCATATTGACCTAACATTTAAAAATAGGAATTCAGTTAAAGAGTTTTTTGAATCTATCGGTTTAGCTTTACCATTACGGCGCAGCTTTCGACTTTGGCTATCCGAGAAACTACATTTATACGATGCTGGAATATTCTTTTTTATTGAACAAGCGTTTGATGAAATTGAAATCTCGTCAGTTTGGAAAGATGAGCTAATCGCAGCTATTTTACTGTCAGACTATTCCTATTCATTCTTTAAGAAATTCAAAAGAGAATTGCTTAAGGATGAGCTAAGGTTGTTACAACGCGTTTCCTTTATTTTACGTATCGCATGCAAAGAAATGGATAATTACCTTCTTAAATTACTCGGATTAAATCAGAATGACGAATGGTATTTTACTAAGCCAAAAGGGAAAGGCTGGAATGCTTTTATAAATTTTATATTCGATAATATTGATCAAATTGGGTTCAAAAATATATCGTCATTCATTCCAGCTTTATATGAGTGGAATAGTTCACAAAAGAAAGGAGAAACGACCAAAAAGGCCAGTCTACTATGTCTCGGTTATTATAAATGGAACGAACCTCAATATTCATATTCACTAGACGGAAAACTATCAGATTCAATATTGAAGACAATTGCCTATGGTGCAGAGGAGATAAAATTAGAGCTAAACGATTTTATTGATGAGGTTTGTCGTACCAAAAAGGAAGGACGAAGTCGTTACTTTGATAATTTTGCAAAGTTAGTATTGAAAGAATCTGATGGTCTTCACATTGCGAAAGCAATACCGGATAAAGTATTCGAATTGGCTAGCGTATACTGGTTAAAAACACACAATCACAATGCTCCTTACAGTGAAGGCTATAAAGAAAGAGAGCATATATTTGGTGTGGCTGATGAGTTTGATTTTAACTATCACCCAGAAAGTGCCTATCAGACTCCAATTTTTAACTTACTAAGGTTTGATCTAAAGGCAACAGTTGATTTCATTTTGACGTTCATAAATAAAGTCACTGATAATTTAATAGCTCATTATTCTAATACTGAATTTCCGACTTATAGGATAAATATCGACGGGGTCGATAATGAAATAGTTTTAGATCATCACTTGTGGAGTTCTTATCGAGGGGCTGATGGAGCGCCAGACTTAGTTAAGTCAGTATTAATGGCGTTAGAAAAATTTTTCCTTGAACTCCCTGAGGACACTGATTCAAAAGTGTTGGAATCATGGCTCAAATATTTGTTAAAAAACACTAAATCATCAGCAATATGTGGAGTTGTTGCAAGCATCGTTTTAGCCAATAGAGACAAACTTTTTAACATCGCAATGTATCTTTTTGAAGTTAAGGAATTCTTTCATTTTGATACTAGTCGGAGAGCGTTTGATTGTCAGCATAAAGGACAGCTAGAAATGCTCGGAACGATGTTCGACGGTCTAAACCAAAACAAAACACACCAGACAGAAAGAATAAAATCTTGTGATGCCCCTCACAGAGGAGAATCTTTAGAAACACTATGTCTTTATTATCAACTTTTTGCCCTAAAAGGTGTAGTTGATGAACCTGAAGCGCAGTTCAGACAGAATAAGCTTTGGGATATGTTAGATACTTATTATGCCGAAGTAGACTCATCCGAAGACTCTGAAAGCTTAAAATTATGGAGAATGTGCTTAGCTAGAATGGATAGGCGCAAAATGGAAATAACCACGGAAGATATGGGCGACAAAATTGCGATTAACTTCAACCCAGAATTGACGCCTGATCTTAAAGAAATGTCCGACAGCCATCAAACAAAGCAAGAACAAGACTATAAATATTCCAATTTATTAATGTGGTCTAGGAATAAACTAGAGCAGAAAGATAATTACAAAAAGTATGAACAATATGAATCATCTACGTCTAACGCAATTGCCGATTTGAACAGATTAGTAAAGACGTTAACAGATGAAGTTATTCCACCGAGCGAAAACTTTCTTATCTTTAACCGAGCAACACATATTTACGCTTCTGCCGCGTTGCTAAAATACCATTTTGAAAATTTAGGTGATGATGACAAATTATTTTGCATAAGTATCATTGAGGACTGTTATGGACGCCTTTTCGATGAAAATTATCACTATCAGATTAGTGATGGTTTAGATGCGTGTTTCATTATATTACCTGATTTGTTTCATCATTTACCAGAGTTGAGGGCGACGCTAAAACTAATATTAATAGCAGGATTAATTCGAACCGATTCAATAAATATCTATGGTTCGCAAAGATTTAATGCCTATGCAATTACCGCTGTCACAAAACTCTGGGACGAGTTTCAAGAGGATGTCCAGACAATATATAGAGGATACTTATTGTTGAATCCGCGTCGATTAGATTTAATTGGTAAAATCAGAGGTGAAAGCTATGAAAAAAAACAGTACAAAGTAAGCTTTGAAGACTTGTGGCAAAGACTTATGGAGAAAAATAAGCCTATCCTTTCAGCTATAGAGGCAAATGATATAGCAGATAAGTTCGCGATAGATTACTCCACTTTAGATTTACAAACCAAATCAGTTGCGTTGTTCTTACTTCCAAATTATTCAACTGGTTGGTCTAAAGAGGCTTTCATGCGAATAGTGGTGGTTTCCGCGCTATCTCTTTTAACTGATGACAATGGACGTTCTAAAGATTTCCACAGCACAAAAGAGTTCTTCAAAAAAAGTGCATTTTACATTTTGAGTTCGAAAGTTGACGACATTGCAGAGCTATTACAGCCGTTTGTGAGTCATTTTCAATCTTCAGAAGGTACAGCTGATTTACTAGAAGAATTCGTTTTAGCTCAAGATCGTGTCGGCGCTTACGATCAGTTTTGGGAAATTTGGGAATTATTCAGACCGAAAATGGTTGAGTTAGCTCAAAATGGACACTTGCATTATCGCTTTGAAAAGGTAATCAAGTCTTATTTATGTGCCTTACCTTGGTGGAAGGCCGAAGCTAGAAGTTGGCACACATTTAAAGAACGAGACGCTAGGTTTTTTGGAGATATGGCCACTAAACTATCCCAATCACCTACCACATTGTATTCAATTGCCAAACTTCTAAACGATATAGGCAGCGAATTTCTTTCTCACGGAGTACATTGGTTGGCCGCAGTATTAAACAAAAATCCCAGGCTTTTAACCGGCGACTTAGATAACGATACAGTCTATTACGTTAACAAATATATGAGAAAGTATTTATATAGGGAAAGAGCAAATGTAAGACGCACACCAGAGTTAATGTCTAAGACTCTGATTGTTCTAGATTTTTTAATTGCTAAAGATGAAGTGTCTGGCTATTTAATGAGGGAAAGTATTGTGTGATTTTCTTTACCCTAATTGCAAATTTAGCTTTTGTTTAATTTGTCTAAAAGCCTTATTTCATTGAAACAAACCACTACCACCCTGAGCTGATGGATGAGTATTTTCATATACTTGAGACAGCTTTTTGCGGCTTACATGAGTGTAAAGCTGAGTTGTGAGAATGCTGGCATGACCCAACATTTCTTGAATGTGCCGTAAATCAGCGCCATTATCTAACATAGTAGTTGCTGTATTGTGGCGATAAAGGTGGCATGCTCCAGTGCGGTCAAACCCCGCAAGCTTAACGTACTGTGATGCCATATCGGATAATTTACCTGGTACATAGCGTTTGCCGTTGTTAGCCAGAAACAAAGCCTTACCTGAACCAATAAACGCAAACGTTGGGCGAATTTTTCCAAGATAAAATGCAAGCCATTCGCAACCTCGCTGACTAATTGGCACTAAACGTTCTTTCTTACCTTTGCCCTGAACCCTAACCATTCGACCATTGAAGTCGATATCATCAATATTGAGTTTAACCAGTTCACTACGTCGAATGCCGGTGGTGAAGAAACACTCTAATATTGCACGGTCTCGTAAGCCTTTTATTCCGAAAAGCAAAGGTTGTTCTAATATTGTTTCTATTTCTTTAACCGAATATAGCGACTTAGGTATTTGCTGCCCCTTGCTAGGTAATTCCATATTTTCGAGCGTGTTTGTTGGTAACAATTTTTTTAAGTACATGTACTTAATAAACGTTTTCACAAACGTCAGTAAATTACGTTTTTGAGCTGGGCTGAGCGGTTGATTATCTAAGGCTTTACGGTAAGCATTTAGATAGGCGGCATAGTCATCCATCAAATCCAAGTCTATTTGGTCAATGCAGGTAATATTGCGATCTAAACACCATAGAAAGAGCTTTTTGAGGCCACCACGTTTACCGCGCACAGTGTCTGAGCTTTGCCCTTTAGCAAGGCAAAGCTCAAGATAGTACTTAACGCATCGCCAAATACGTTTAGTGGTAGGCTTGTTCATGAATTAACTCTTTCGCAAAAGACATACCGACATCAACAAAGCACTTAGGCTCTGGCTTGTGCCAATACACAATGGCTTTGTTACCTTGGCGAATACGGCCAATTCGATAGCCAATGGCTGATATTAGATTGCCGTTATCATCAACCATAGGAAACACGATACAGCCGCGAAATAGCTCATGACCACTTGAGCGAACCAAACCACAACGCTGCAAGCTACCACGAATAGCAGCACCTTCTGGAGATTTACGGATAGGGATATTCTTACCCATTGTCCTATCGCAAAAACCAACAATAGTGCTATCGCGAAATCCAGCATCAATACGGCAACTGTTTTTAACAAACCGTTGTGCAAATTCACTTTGCTGATAACGTTGTAGGTAATAATCAAACGCTTGCTGAATATGCAATTCATCTAAATTGATTTGCCCTAGTACATTAAGGTAATGGTTATCAATGTGCATGTTCATTTCACGTCTCCTCCCATACCAATTGCTTTACGAATTGACTCTCCTTTAAGTGCTATTTCATGCGTCTGATGAACTATCCTGTCCAACGTAGCATCAGCAATAGTCGGGTCTTGAAATGCGTCATACCATGCTTTAACAGGGTACTGTGAGGTGATGATCATGGATCCTTTTTTATCTCGGCTTTCAATTAACTCAAACAACAAATGACGCTCAACTGAAGTCATAGGAGATATTCCCCAGTCATCCACGATCAACAAAGGCGTTTTGTATAATTTCCGTCTAAACGCTGTCAATTTTTCGCTTTTATCCGCTGCTACGAGATTGAGGATTAACTCATTAAAACGGAAGTACAATACTGGCATTGCCTCCATAATTGCCTGTTGCGCCAAAGCGCAGGCGATATATGTTTTTCCAGTGCCAGTTGCCCCCGTGATGACCACATGTTGGTTATTTACGACCCATATCAACTGAGCCAACTCTTTTACTTTTGTGGGCTTCAGTGAAGGTTGTAGTTCGTATTTGATATCGCTAACAGATGCATTTGGCCAGCGTAATTTAGCCTGTTTCTGCAAATAAGAAATTCGCCGATTGCGGGTATCATTCTCCTCATGGCTGAGCAAATCATCTAGTCTGCCCAGGAAGTCCACATCATCATACTCTGTTGATGTGAGTTGATTCTCTAGAGCCGCCTTAAAGCCATTAAGTTTCAGCTCTGTCAGCATTCCTGTCACTTTTTCTTTAAGCTTCATGATGACCTCCAAAATATTCTGCACCGCGTACATTTTGATGCGCAATATTGAATACTGGGAGATTATCAAAGCCGTCTTCATGCTTATTTGCACTGATGATTAGGCTAATATCTGACGGAGAAGACATACCATGCAATTCCGCATATTCACATGCTTCGGCAAGCACGCTTGCACCATTTTTATTGCAAATTTGCATCAAGGCGTGACAGCGTTTTCCGATCACTCTTGATTTGGAATTTGCAGTTTTTCCATACCACCCCAACACTAACTTCTCGACAGCACTGCCAGTTTTGCGTGCCCACGCCAGATTCTTCTCACTATCATTCTGACTAGCATCAGCAATATGCTCAGCTGGCATATGTGCAGGTGTCGTTGTTGCTCCTAGTGGCTCATTTTTAACCCTGTGTTTTGCGACTTCTTTATGTTCAAAAATTACTCGTAAATCAGTCTGGTCAACAATTATGTCTACGGTTTCACCTCGCAGTTGATACGGTACTGAGTATTCATGTTTGAGGTACTTGATGTGGTAATTGAGCGGCACTTTTTGTCTTAACCTATCAACTACCATTTTGTATGACTCTGAAGGAAGGGGTCTTAATGCCGACTTTTCATTCAGCTTAAACAAGTCGTTTCTTGAAATATTTAGCCCTTGAAACACTGCTTCATTTAACTGCTCAACTTCTTTGACGAGATGCTGATTGATGTCTTCTAAGCTAAAAAAAGTGTGGTTTTGCATCATTGGAACAAGGATGCGATTTGTCACAAATTTAACCCCAAGTTCAGCATGACTTTTATCCTGTGGTTTTCCAACGCGACAGGTGTCCATTAAACAATTATAGTGATGACCGAATGCTTCCACGTTTTGAGTCAAGTGAGCTAGCAAACCTGGTCTGGCGACAAGTGCTGTCGCGTTGTCCATTGAGACTACTGAGGTTACCCCCTCAAAATAAACAAACATTCTTGCCATCCCATCAATCCAATGTTCGGTCTTTTCTCCATAAGTAGCCCAAGCAAACAGCTTTTTACTCGCGCCTAATACGGCAACGAATACCTTACACCAGATTTTATTGCCTGATTTCCTGTAAAAAACCTGTCTACCTGCGTAGTCAATGTACACAACGTCACCAGCCACATGGAGTTGCTTCATGCTTAGCTTGCAACGTTTCAATACTTTATTTACGGCTCTGAAAAAGTGCGTTCTGCTTAAAGCCGTAGATGGATTAACAGCACGATATTCAAGATACAATACAGTTCGGGTTTTCCGTTTACCTCTTGACTTCGTTAGCTCAGTGACAATAGCGTCTAAATCAGGTTGTCGCTTGTTTGAAACTGGTTGAACAATACGTGGGTAGAGTTTTTTCAGTAGCTCGCTATCACTAAGCGATTCGGCTACTAAGTGGTCAATATTCATATTTCTACAGCGATTGTTGAGACGCATCATTGACTGATGCGATGTACCTGCGAGGGTACCTTGTACTCGAATCGTTATCTCCGGCAGGAAATATTTAGCCCTGATCCCTTCGCGAATTTGGCCTAATGTAATCATGATAAATACCTTTATTTAAGTTAAATAAAGGCGCAGACCAGCACTGTCCTTCAGAATTTCTGAAAAACTTGACAGGTGCGAGTTTACAAACGATAGTTACAACATCGAGTCCTCTAATTCGATACACTTTTCAAAAGCCTATGAGTCCTACCTCTGGGCTTTTGTCGTTTCTGCGCCAGAAAATTTGTTTAACGCTTTAATTTCAGTTCATAACTTCACTCCTCTTTTTTAAACGCTTGCTCGGCTAGAAACACAGCCACATCTTTTGCAAGGGCAAATCGATTGCGTCGATTCGGCATTAAAAACGTCGCTACAGGGAATGAATCTCGAACTATCGCTTGTTTTACTGCCGCAATACTTCGAAAATTCAATGCTCTTTGTAGTTGTTGTAAATTTAAAATTGGCGAGTCATAAAGCTTCAATAGGTCTGCTTCAAGTTGTTTTGCCAATTCTTGTTTTTCTGATTCACTCAATTCATGTCACCACCGGTTGTAAACAGACAGGGACTTTTTAGACTAGACTAAGACTCTAATAATAAAAGTGTACGATTTTGGCCTCATTTTGATAAAACCAATATATGACAATACGTTACAGCTATTTTAAAACTGATGTTTGCAAGCAGTACCGCAGCTTCCACAGTCGGATCCAACAATTCATTTCTGGATGGGTAGTTCAGCAGTTGTTATATGAGAAAAGTGTTGTTTCGTGCTACGGGCTTCATCGTGAATTTAATAATTCAATTACTTGTCCGAAAGAAAAAAATTCACAGTATTGGCACAAGCTAGTAAACGGGATGTCGATTCAAAATAGCGACAAGATAGAGGCGATAGAATCATTCTCCCCTGGTATCACCCAATACCTTTGTCACCCCCTTTGCTTTTTATTGAACTTACCCAATCGATATTTCTTTTCTGTCAATGGCGTGATTCAAACAAGGCAGATGCCAATAAGGATTAAAAATCAGGTTGCAACAATCCAACAATTTGACGCACTCACTGAAGAGGAACACTCCTCAATTTACTTAGCGACATTGAATAAACTATGCCCTTTATTAATTGACGGCTGTAACGCTTGTTTAAAACATGACTTTATTGAAGTTAGAAAGCTTAGAAGTGAAATTGAACATCACTTAAGTGAGTCATTAAAGACTTGGCGATATCCTAAAACTGCAAATTTCCTTAGTAATTTAATTAACAACAAACTAGACAGACTAACTGCTATTAACCTCAAGCATCATTGAATTAATCAAAATGCTTTTTGATTAAACTTTCTGCCTTGGTTCATATACAACGCAAATGTCGGTCCACTTAAAAAGTCACAATGCTCCTATGTAAAAACATCTACTGTGCCATTTCATGGGAATATCCAACTGTAAAACCCCCTCATTTTGAACCACCGCGTGACATGGAGTGGAACAACAGATGACAAATAAATAGACCAGAAAAACCACAGATTTGGAGCATGTAGTAATTTTTGCAATTACTTAAAATAAATATGCTCTTGTCTAAATCATGCATTATACTGTTTTTTTATACAGCTTCAGGGTGCCTTATGAAAGACAAGTATCAATCGCTACTAAGTGACAATATTTTTTATTCACCCGATACGCTGACGTTTTACAAAATTGGCTATGCTGGTATGGGAAACGATGATGTGAGGGAGCTTCCGACTGCCGTCAATAGTTACCTACACTCGATGCTATGTGATGAAGCATTTAATTATAAGGAAAGCTGGACAGTTGGGTGCGTGGGACGATATCGAGATGCTAATGAGGAGGATGAAAACAACTTGGAATTCACAGGGTATTTTGTGAATGTCATAAAAGTCAGAACTGATAAAAAAGAATTATTTAATGAGCCAACGTCAGTAAACGTCATTTCCTTGCGTCTAGCAAAAGCCTTACATATCGCATCTAAAGCACATAGCAAGCAACGCCGCAAAAGCGACGATAGCCCGTATGTTAATCATCTAATCGAAGTACAAAATTTATTAACTGCCAGCGCGAACGTAAAGGATGAAGATATAATTATTGCTGGCTTATTACATGATGTAATCGAAGATTCTGATGTGACCCAAGAACAAATAAGAGATGAGTTTGGTAGTCGCATCGCAAATATTGTTTCTGCTGTTACTGACGATAAAACGTTACCGCTCGAAAAGCGTCGCGAACTAGCGATTAAAAAATTAGAGACAGCCCCTAAGTCTGTCAAGTTAATCAAGCTTGCCGACATTTGCTCCAATGCTGCGGCGATACCGCAAGGCTGGGATATCGAACGAATAAGCAGCTACTTTGCCTGGCTAGACACGATCGTAGCAAAATGTACCAACGTAAGCCCTGAACTAACGGATTACTACAAAGGGTTACGCAAGCCTTTTGGTAGCCTATGATGTTGAACCTTATATGTCACTAATTTTGTACAGGTGTACCTCTTTATCGAAAATCCCTGCTCAGCACCCTGACAAAACTCGTCACTTCAGGCATAAAAACCCCTATAAAATGATAGTGCTTTTGCGGTACTAATTTAAATTGACTACGACCCCTTTTATTTATAAATTGACTACGACCCCTTTTATTTAGAAGTCACTTAATTTGACGACCCCTTTTATTTGTCTTGTTAACTTGTTGTTCTTTTAACTATTATTTATTCTGTTTAATGTGATTGGTATTACACAGAATCTGTTACAGGCTCGATTACAATCGAACGACATAATTGTTGATAAAATAAAATTTTATCAAATACTAAATTATCTTCATAGAAAACCCACGAAATCATCTCAATATCAGTAATAAAAACTATCGCTTTCGGCAAAGATTTGCTTTTATTTAATTCGTATACTTGACAACTATCAATACTATTTTCTAATTCCTGATTAGGTCTCTCACTAAGTAATTCTAAAGAAGAGCCTGCATCTTCGTAGTTCGTGGTATGGTTAATTTGAATGTTATAATGTAATTCCCCATAAAGAACACTAAGCAGCTCCTTAGTATTTTCAACAATTATGAAATTTTCATTAATTTTATAATTGTTATTACGATATTCCCATGAA
>Ga0307492_10000792_pt1 | contig 13238 bp, 11 predicted proteins | sample SI3LmetaG_FD_202365 | JGI IMG/M metagenome (GOLD analysis project Ga0307492, IMG submission 202365) | Sea-ice brine microbial communities from Beaufort Sea near Barrow, Alaska, United States - SI3L | ecosystem: Environmental > Aquatic > Marine > Coastal | place: USA: Alaska | collected 2017-05-06
AAAATGCGAAAATATAATTTGAACAAAGCGGGTTAATTGGCGCAAATTTTCATTCGTTTATTAGACCTATCACAAGCTACCGCCAATATAATGACTCGCCACTACATTGTCACCCTCTTGTTTTTTGTTTTAATTTATTGATTTTAAAGGTTTTTTTGTTGGCACGTTAAATGCTCTTCTTTACTTGGTTTTTCTAATTGAGTAAGTATGCCATGGCCACCGTATTATATTCTGTTGCTGATAGTCGTTTTCACACACACCAAACAAACACACGCCCTAATGATGCGTTGTTTAATCACCGCCTTAAGTCACCGTTATTAAATGATGATGCCCAAGCCCATGGCTATGAAAACGAGCTCTTGGAGCAAGAAGCTTTTACCGGCGAGCTGGCTTTATTACGCCAACAAAGCAGTCAAAATAACCAACTTATTGAGGTAATGCCCACAGGATTAGTGATACTTGATGGTAACGGTATTGTCATTAAGGTCAATAAAGTGGCTAGTCAGTTACTTGATGAGCCTATTTTAGGCCAAGCGTGGTTCAACGTCATTAAACGCTCTTTCGACCCCCGTGCTGATGATTGGCATGAAGTGTCGTTAAAAGATGGCCGCCGAGTTAAGCTCGACATTAGCGCATTAGGTGATCAACCAGGTCAATTAATTATGATCACCGATTTAACGCAAACCAGATTATTACAAGATAAATTAAGTCAGCTGCAGCGCTTATCGTCACTAGGGCGTATGGTGTCTACTCTTGCCCATCAAATAAGAACACCTCTGTCTTCAGCCATGCTTTATAGCGCCAATTTAAAAAATACTAAACTCAATGACACCTCAAGAAAAAGTTTTCAAGACAAGCTTTTTTTACGTCTAAAAGATTTAGAGCAGCAAGTGAATGATATGTTGTTGTTTTCGAAAAGTGGTAAAGAGCAAGTGGTTACCCAGTTATCAGTGAATGATGTGGTTAACGACTCGGTATCAAAAATGGACGCGTTAATTTTAAAAGCACAATCACAAGTAACGGTTAAAATGTGTGAGGATAATGGCCAAATATTAGGCAATAAAAATGCCTTAGAAGGGGCGCTGCAAAACTTAATTCATAACAGCTTGCAAGTGATCAAAAATAACGCTGAAATTAACATCCAAGTGCAATGTCATGGATGTTTTGCTTACATTAGTGTTGAAGATAATGGCAGTGGCATACCACCGGAGCTTACCGAAAAAATATTTGAACCTTTTTACACCTCAAAATCGCAAGGCACAGGTTTAGGTTTGTCGGTTGTTAAATCAGTGGTTGAAGCTCACCAAGGTCAAGTTAAATTATTAAGTAGTATAGGCTCAGGGGCTCATTTTTGTATTAAATTACCTTTAATGAATGCCAGCAAAAATGAGCTAAGTAAAAGCACATTAACAGACGTTGCTCACACACCCAAAAATTCTCTAAAAATGACTGAGGAGACCCACCCATGGATATAAGTAAAATACTCGTTGTTGAAGATGATGCTGGTTTACGAGAAGCATTAGTTGATACCTTACTCCTTGCTGATTATCAGTGCATTGAGGCTGAGTCAGGTGAGGTTGCTTTGATGCAGCTGCAAAAACATGCCGTTGATTTAGTCGTCAGTGATGTACAAATGGGCGGTATGTCGGGTTTATCCTTACTGAGAAGTATAAAAAATCAATATAAAAATATGCCAGTATTGCTAATGACTGCTTACGGAACGATTGATGATGCCGTAGAAGCGATGCGCTATGGTGCTTGTAATTATATGGCGAAGCCCTTCGCGCCTGAAATTTTATTAAATATGGTGAGCCAGTATTTACCGCTGAAGGTTGTCAATAAAAACACCCCGGTTGTCGCAGATAAAAAAAGTATTGAGTTATTAAAATTAGCGAAAAAAGTAGCGACGACTCAAGCGTCGGTGATGGTGCTTGGCCCTAGTGGTTCGGGTAAGGAAGTATTAGCCCAATATGTCCATCACAATTCGGCCCGTGCCGAGCAGGCGTTTATTGCTATTAATTGTGCAGCTATTCCTGAAAATATGTTAGAAGCGACACTTTTCGGTTATGAAAAAGGCGCCTTTACTGGGGCTATTCAAGCTTGCCCAGGCAAATTTGAACAAGCGCAAGGGGGAACTATTTTACTTGATGAAATTAGCGAAATGGATCTTGGATTGCAAGCCAAAATTTTACGGGTTTTACAAGAGCGAGAAGTGGAACGACTAGGCGGCAGAAAAACAATCAAACTTGATGTTCGGGTAATTGCAACGTCAAATCGAGATCTCAAACAAGCGGTAAGAGCTGGGGAGTTTCGTGAAGACTTATATTATCGTTTGAATGTATTTCCTCTGACTTGGCTACCCTTAGCTCAGCGCCGTGAAGATATTATTCCTTTAGCAAAACATTTAGTGTCAAAGCACAGCCAATACTCTGAAAGTTTAGTACCTGAATTTAGCGCCGCATGCCGAAGTAAAATACTCGCTTACCCTTGGCCGGGTAATGTCAGAGAGTTAGACAATGTTATTCAACGAGCCTTGATATTGCAAAGTGGCGATTTAATCCATGCGGATGATTTATTTATTGAGAGTTTTACCACCACACGATTGCAAGAGCCAGACAGTGTTGCCCTCGATAACACCGAAGAGACTGAACTGTTAGAGAGTGACCGAGGCTGCGAATTAGGTAATGAGCTTAAACTGCAAGAGCATCAGATTATTCTTGATACCTTGTTAGCGTGTCAGGGCAGCAGGAAAGCGGTCGCCGAACGTTTGGGTATTAGTCCAAGAACGCTACGCTATAAAATTGCTAAAATGCGTGATAATGGCATTACAATCCCCGCTTAACTGACATTAGGTTCAGTACCAACAAAACAAAAAAATAATTTTTGAGTGGCATTAGCGACTCAAAAATTTTTTAAATCATTGAAAATACCATTCAAAATTGTAAGTCTCCCCCTTTGGCATCATGTTTGCATTATTACCATTATATTAGGTAGTAACAAATTTTTGACAGCAGGTGGGAACATCATGGAAATATCAAGTAACTCTTTATATGCTCAAATGCAAAGTATGTCACTAGAGGCTAGTGGTAACCGACTTCCTGGCGTGCAGGGTTCTACGTCTGTAGGTATGCAAGGCAATGAAATTAGCCCTGTATCCAGCTCTGGTAATAACTTTGGCAACTTACTCAAAGATGCTATTGATAAAGTCAATGATACTCAACTTGAGGCCGGCCAATTGAAAACCGCATTTGAGATGGGGGATCGTAACATTACTTTAGCACAAACTATGGTGGCATCAGCCAAAGCTGGGTTAGCCTTCGATGGTGCAGTACAGGTGCGAAATAAATTCGTTGAAGCCTATAAAGAAGTCATGAGTATGCCAGTGTAGTTTAGCAAACGATATTCAAATAATTATACATAATCAGTTTTAAAAAAAGTTATATAGCGGAGTAGTTAAGTGGCTGACATAACAAGTACAAATGGTCTGGCTGTAAATGGTGATAACACCGAGATGGTTGTTGCCGATGATACCAATAGTGATGAGCAAAAATCGGGTTTAGCTTCTACGTTAGGCAATGTCGATGTTTTAAGACAGTTAACACTTATTATGGCGTTAGCAATATGTTTAGCTATTGCGATATTCGTTATTTTATGGGCGAATCAACCTGAGTATCGAATTTTAAGTAAATTGCCAACCGAGCAGTTGATCACAACCATGGACTTTCTTGATGCCAACAAAGTCGATTACACTCAAGAAAACAATACTATTTCAGTGCCAATTGAAGAATATCAAAACATTAAATTATTATTAGCGCGCGAAGGTTTATCTGATGAACCTGAACAAGGTAATGAGTTGTTGATGCAAGATATGGGCTTTGGCGTGAGCCAACGTTTGGAAACTGAAAGATTAAAATATGGTCGTGAACAACAACTGGCTTATACGATAGAGCAACTTAAATCTATAGCTCGTGCAAAAGTACTATTAGCTATTCCCCGTGAAAATATTTTTGCTCGTCGAGCTAAAACGCCTTCAGCCACGGTAGTATTAACCATGCAAAGAGGCCGAGTGTTATCAGAAGAAGAAGTAGACGCTGTGGTTGATATTGTTTCCTCTGCAGTACAAGAGTTATTGCCTAATAGGGTCACAGTAACCGACCAAAATGGTCGGTTACTCAATTCTGGTAGTCAAGACTCTATCTCTTCTCGTTCACGTAAAGAATTTGAAATTGAACAAAAACGCGAACAAGAATATTTATCCAAAATTGACTCGATTTTAATTCCTGTGGTTGGCTTAAGTAATTATACCGCGCAAGTCGATGTGTCAATGGACTTTACCAATATTGAAGAAACAGCCCGTCGTTATAATTCAGATTTACCATCGCTGCGCAGTGAAATGAAGGTAGAAGACACGACTATAGGAGGATTATTGGGAGGTATTCCTGGCGCATTATCTAATCAACCCCCTTTAGATTCAGCTATTCCTGAAAATGCTAATGCAGCAGGCCAAAAAAAGGCAATACCTTCAAGAAAACATCTAGAGTCAACCAAAAACTATGAGCTTGATGAAGCGATAAGTTATACCAAACAACAGACCGGTGTTGTGCGTCGAGTGAGTGTTTCAGTGGGTCTTGATTACATAACGCAAGTGGCTGAACCAGTGGACGGAGCAACAACGGGTAAAACAACTCAAATACCACGTTCGGTAAATGAATTGGCTAGTATTCGTCGGCTATTACAAGGTAGTATTGGTTTTGATTTACAACGAGGCGATGTATTAGAAGTACTTACCTTACCGTTTGTTCGTCGCAATATCGATGTTGCTGCCAAAGTGCCGTTTTATGAAAAACCCGCAATGTTTAAATGGGGTAAACTGCTAATGGGGGTTTTGGTTATTGTCATCTTAATTCTTGCAGTAATAAAACCAATGCTGAAACGATTAATTTACCCGAACCAAACACCGAATGATTATGGTGATAAATCCCTCGATAGTCATATTGATTTAGGTGATGAGACAATGGATATGTTGACCGCAGATTTTGATGCTGGAACAGTAGGTTTTGCAACCGACGGTAGTTTGCAGTTACCTGACTTGCACCGTGATGAAGATATACTAAAAGCCGTTCGCGCGCTTGTTGCTAATGAGCCAGAACTTTCCTCTCAAGTGGTTAAAAGTTGGTTGAACGAAGATGAGTGATGAAAAACAAGAGATAGCAAATGCGCCCGCAGGATTTGATGTTAATAAACTTGATGGCGCCGAAAAAGCGGCAATCTTATTGTTAAGCTTGTCGGAGGAAGATGCCGCACAAATTTTAAAACATCTTGAGCCTAAACAGGTACAGCAAGTTGGTACGGTTATGGCTGCGATGGAAGATTTTACTCAAGGAAAAATTACCGCGGTACATAAGTCGTTTATTAATGAAATTCAAAACTTCTCTACCATCGGTTTCCAATCAGAAGAATTTGTTCGCAAAGCTTTAACCGCTGCATTAGGTGAAGATAAAGCGGGTAATTTAATTGATCAAATCGTGATGGGGGGTGGCGCTAAAGGTTTAGACTCATTAAAATGGATGGACTCTAAACAAGTAGCTAACATTATTCGCAATGAGCATCCTCAAATTCAGACTATTGTTTTATCGTATCTAGACCCGCAACAATCGGCTGAAATTATGGGCCAATTTACTGACAAAGTGCGTTTAGACTTAATGATGCGTATTGCTAATCTTGAAGAAGTGCAACCAGCAGCATTACAAGAATTGAATGAAATTATGGAAAAACAGTTTGCTGGTCAGGCTGGTGCGCAAGCAGCGAAAATGGGGGGTCTCAAGGCTGCTGCTGATATTATGAACTTCCTAGAAAGTAATGTTGAAGGCCTGTTGATGGACTCTATTCGTGAAAACGATGAAGAGATGAGTCAACAAATTCAAGACTTAATGTTTGTCTTTGAAAATTTAACTGACGTTGATGATAGAGGCATGCAGGCCATTTTGAGAGATGTTGAGCAAGATGCCCTGATGAAAGCAATTAAAGGTGCTGATGATACATTGAAAGAAAAAATAATGAGCAACATGTCTAAACGTGCAGCGGAAATGTTAGCCGACGATCTTGAAGCTATGGGGCCAGTTAGAATTAGTGAAGTGGAAGCCGCGCAAAAAGAAATTCTAGCGGTGGCACGACGTTTATCAGACGCTGGCGAAATTATGCTAGGGTCTGCAGGGGGCGGCGATGAATTCTTATAATTTCATCAGTTGTCTTATAAGTGAGTTAAGTCGTTAGTTAAGTAGTTATTGAAGTGGTTAATTATGAGTGAAGACAAAGATACCAATCTAGATAATGATGAGCACAATACTCCTCTGGAAAGTGCAGAGGAGAACACTTATCTAGATAATGATGATCTAGATGCAAAGATCTGGCATATACCTAATATAAAACAACAGGAAAGTGATGTAATAGCTCATAAAACCAATGCTTTAGGAAAAAAAGATGGTTGGCGTTATGAGGCCCCTGATGAAGTAAAAATCATCCAGCCAGAACCTTTAACAGCAAAAGAAATTGAAGATATTCGTCAGGCTGCTTTTGATGAGGGCTTTAATCAAGGTAAGGAAGAAGGGTTTGCCAAAGGCTATGAAGAAGGTAAAGCTGAAGGTCATCAAGAAGGAATAGTCAAAGGACATGAAGAAGGACTAATTACCGGTCTTGACGAAGGTAAAGAAACCATAGGGGAAATGTCAGCTAAGTGGAGTAGTCTTGTTGATCAACTGCATCAGCCAATGGATAACATTGAAAAAAATGTCGAAGAACAATTATTACAACTTGTGATGCAATTAACCGAGGCAGTTGTTTTACAAGAAATTAAGGCTAATCCTGATATTATTATTGCTGCTATTAGTGCGGGTATAAAAGCGCTGCCAAGCCAAGAAGCACACACACAAATACATTGTCACCCTGATGATATTAAACTCATTGAAAAAGAGTTTGGCGCAGAGTTCATTAAAAGCAGTGGTTGGCGCTTACTACCTTCACCTAAATTGTTAGTAGGCAGTTGTCAAATTGAAAATAGTACATCAAATATTGATTTATCTGTTAAAACCCGATTAAAACAAGTACTTGATTCATTTTTTGAAAATGCTTTACACCATTCAAATTGATAACGTTATACCTTTAATGGTATGACATTAGTACTCTGTGGTTAAAGAAAAAATCGTAATAAGGTTTGAAATAGATGGTTGATAGTTCACGACTGACACAAAGATTGAAAGCGGCACAAACGTTTATTCATCCTTATAAACAAACGGTTGCTGGGCGTCTTGTTCGTGTCGTTGGTTTAACTTTAGAAGCTGTGGGTGTTAAAGCCGATATTGGCAGTCAATGTTTAGTGGAAACTTCACACGGTGATTTAGTGGCTGAAGTGGTTGGGTTTTCTCAAGACATTACTTACTTAATGCCAGAACAAAGCTTGCAAGGTGTATCCCCAGGTGCTCGTGTTATACCTCTATTAGCAAAGAGTAAAGTTCCTTTGTCGATGGATTTATTAGGGCGTGTCGTTGATGGCGTCGGTAAACCTCTTGATGGTAAAGGTCCACTCAAGGCTAATGATGACTATGAAATAGATATTAAACCGATAAACCCGCTTTCACGACGTGCTATTTCTGAACCATTAGATGTGGGCGTTCGTTCTATTAATAGTTTTATCACTATCGGTAAAGGCCAACGTATGGGCTTATTTGCCGGCTCAGGTGTGGGTAAAAGTGTGTTGATGGGCATGATGACCAGAGGCACAACGGCAGATGTTATTGTGGTTGGTTTGGTGGGCGAGCGTGGTCGAGAAGTTAAAGAGTTTATTGAAGAAATTTTAGGTGAAGAAGGCCGAGCACGTTCAGTGGTAGTAGCGGCGCCTGCCGATAACTCGCCATTAATGCGCTTAAAAGGTTGTGAATATGCGGTGCAAGTAAGCGAGTATTTTCGCGATCAAGGACTAAACGTTTTATTACTACTCGACTCATTAACTCGTTATGCTCAAGCACAACGTGAAATCGCTCTGGCAGTAGGTGAGCCACCGGCGACTAAAGGTTATCCACCTTCAGTATTTTCAAAATTACCCCAATTGGTTGAAAGAGCAGGTAATGGCAGCCAAGGGCAGGGTTCAATTACTGCATTTTATACCGTATTAACTGAAGGTGACGATTTACAAGACCCTATTGCAGATGCCGCCCGCGCAATTTTAGATGGACATATAGTACTTTCAAGGGAACTGGCAGATGCCGGACACTACCCTGCTGTTGATATTGAAGGTTCTATTAGCCGTGTTATGCCGATGGTAACAAGTGATGAGCATCAGCAATTAGCCAGGCAATTAAAACAAGTATATTCTCTGTATCAACAAAATAAAGACTTAATTGCTATTGGCGCTTACACCAAAGGCAATGATCCGCGTATTGATCAAGCGATTAATTTATTACCAGTGATTAATTTCTTTTTACAGCAACAAATGCGTGAAGTTATCCCTTATGATCAAAGCTTGACTCAGTTACAAGAAATACTGTCTGCGGCTCAGGCCCATGCTCAAGCCTCTACTAATTAAGCAGGTTAATTAATATGTTAATGAAACAACTTGACACTTTACTTAAATTTGAAAAAGATAAAGAAGTACAGGCAGCTCAAAAGCTAAAAGCGGCTGAGCTAGAGTATCAACAAAATATTAGCCGTCTAAATGGCGTAGGGGATTACCGTTTAGAGTATATGAAGCGTTTAAGTCAGCAGTCAATAGAAGGCATTGATAGTGCAACTTATAGTCATTACCACGCCTTTATTGCTAAGTTAGATAATGCATCGGAGCAAGTTCGTATTGCAATGGTGCAAGCTAAAGCACTTAGTGAACAATCTAAAACGCTTTGGATGAAACAACGACAAAAAGTGAAAGCTGTTGAGCACTTAAGAGATAAACAACTCAAAAAATTAGCATTAATCGCTCAATCAAATGAACAAAAAATGTTTGATGAAATTGCCAGTCAACAATTTATTAGACGTAGACTTTAATGACTAATGACTAATGACTAATGAATGACTAATGAATGACTAATAACCAAGGAGCGGCGATTAAATAATTTACCGTTAAATCGTTTTGGTATGAGTTTTGCTTAGCTCTATGGTGTTGTTATTAACGTTTTATTAAAACTATTGATGAACTATTGGATTTATTATGCCTCAATTAAATGTGTTATCCGTTGAAATATCTCAAAGCCCTGATTTTAAAAGTGAAGTTTCAAGCAGGTCGAGTGAGAAACAAATAGGTGATGGCAGCTTCTCTAAAGTAATGGACCGTCATATAGCTGCTGATAAAAGCGGCAATTCTATCAATGCACTAGGCAATGGCGGCAATAAACTGTCAAAACAAGCCCCCGATCAAACAAGCTTTAATGAAAAAGTTAATGCTGAAGATAAAGTTGAATTGAAACTGGAGAAATTAAATGAAAAATCTGCTCCTGTTGACTCCTTAGAAAAAGAGGCCAATAGCCAAAAAATTGGCAATGAAGATGTTGATACTATTAGCACTGAAGATGGAGCAGCTATAGTAACTAAGGACTTAGCCCTGCTTAATAATGAGCAACTGCCCGTTGTCGATTTAACTCAGTTTGAACAGTCACAAACTTTTATGTCATTAGTTAATTCAGCCAATAATATACTACAACCTGCGTTAGGCGATCAATCTTCTAACGGTAATGATAATAAAATAAATATTGAGATCAATGGGTTACTAGAAAAACAGCAAGGGATCGCGGGTGATTTTGTTAGTGACAGTCATTCAAATAAAAGCCAGCCACCAGCCTCATCTCATGAAGCGTTAGCATTGAAGATCGGCCAAACGATTAAAAATGAGCAGTTTACAATTTATTCACCAGGTAAGCCAACACTTGATGCAAGCAACAATAGTCTCAGTGATGGTGAGAATATTGGGCAAGGACTTAATAACTCAATAGTAGATGAGGAATTGTTGGCGACTGATAAGTTAGTTGAGCAAGTCACTAATAATTCGGGTGCTAAAGGAGCAGAGAGTAAAAAATCACTTGCTACAGAACAAGTAACACAGCTTAAGTCAGCGTTACTTGCTACAGAACAAGTAACACAGCTTAAGTCAGAGTTTAAATATGGCGTTAGCGAGCAAATGAATGAAGACACAGCAGCTAAGGATACCGATGAAGTTACTGAGTTGATAAAAGCACTTGAGCCTCAGTTAACAAAATTATCAGCTAATGCTATTGAAACCGAGCTCACGTTAAAAGATGCTAACAAAACTAGTCAATCATTAAACAGCAATGCCAGTCGTCAGCAAACTTCAGACGCTCGTGAAGCATTGCTAACAAAAAATACAACTGATGGAGTAAGTTTTGACAATAGAATAAATGCTGAGGGTATGGAACAAGCAAGTCATATGCAAGCAACCAATACGTTAAGCAGTGCGCAATTAAAAAACACTGAGTCAAAAACAGATAATCATCAAGCTTATTTGAGTCAACAAGTTGCAGAGAAAGTCAACCTCGATGAACAAAACTCAACAGATTCTCAATCAAAAAACTCACAGACTGATGAGCAACAACATGAGCAAAATTTATCAATGGTTAATCCATCAAATCAAAATATTGAAGGGATAGAGACTAAAAAATCATTTGTTAACCCTAATGTATTCTCAGCACCAGAGATAAGCGTACAAGAGCTTGAATCGTCTCAGCATTCAATGGAAGAAATGAGCAATGGCATGACTAATGAAATTACCAGTCAAGTTAAAAATAATGCCATGGTATTAAATGAAACTGTCTCTATTTTGAAAAAAGACTTTGCTGAAGCGGTTAAAGATAAAATAATGGTGATAATTTCACAAAAATTACAGCAGTTTGATATTCGGTTAGATCCCCCAGAGTTAGGGAATGTTCATGTTCGAGTAAATTTACAGAATGAACAGGCGGTTGTTAATTTTGTAGTACAAAACCAACAAGCCAAAGAGGTATTTGAAGATAATTTAGGTAAACTCAAGGATATGCTATCACAAAATGGTGTTGATGTTGGTGACGCTAATGTTGAGCAACAAACACCACAATCTGGAAATGATGAAAATAATTCCGATGGAAATAATAAGGGCTCAGATAATCAGCAAAATGATTTAGAGGCCGTGGAAAGTATTTTATCCGCTAATTTGTTTAAAAGTTCATCATCTAGTGTTGATTACTACGCCTAATCGATAAAACCCATTGGCTCAAAGAGTATTCAAGGATATAGTTTACCTATTAATAAAGATAACAATGTAACACATACCTATTTTTGAAGGAATATTATGGCAGATGAAAAAAACAATACTGAAGAGTTAGCGCTTGATAGCCCTAATAAAAAGAAAAAATTAATCATTATTGGCGTAGTGATTATTTTGATAGCATGTGGCGCAGGTGGTTTCTTTTTTTTAAGTGGTAGCAATGAAGTGTTAAGTCAAGAGGACATCAACGCTGAATTAAATAGTAGCGATAATGAAGGTGGGTCGGTGGCCCAAGATAAAATAGGTACTGCGTTATATGTACCTTTGCCTAGACCATTTCTTTTTAATATACCAGGCGCTGCTCGTGATAGAGTGGTTGAAATTAGAGTACAGTTATTAGTACGTGGTGGTGATAACGAAGAAGTGGCTAAAAAGCATATTCCTTTACTAGAAAGTACTTTGTTAAATGTTTTCTCTCAAGCTAACGCTGAAGATTTAGCAACGAGTGCAGGTAAAACATCACTAAAGCAAAAGTCGTTAACTGAAGTGCAAAAGGTAATGAAAAATATGGTGAATAAGCCAACCATCGACAAGGTTTTGTTTACTGGCTTTGTTATGCAATAGGCCTTTAAGTGTTGAGTTAAGAGAGCGTCAAGTTACTAGTTTTTAGTGACAAGTTATACAAGCCAAATCAAATGATGAAAGAGATATCGAGTGAGTGATTTATTATCGCAAGACGAAATTGATGCGCTATTACATGGTGTTGATGATGTTATCGAAGAAGATATAATTGAAGATGCTGCCAACAATAAAGAAGGCACGTCGGACTATGACTTCTCATCACAAGATCGCATCGTTCGCGGGCGTATGCCGACGTTGGAAATGGTTAATGAACGGTTTGCTCGTCATATGCGTGTTAGTCTATTTAATATGATGCGCCGAACAGCTGAAGTATCAATTAATGGTATCCAAATGATTAAATTTGGCGAATACCTTCATACACTTTTTGTTCCTACCAGTTTAAATATGGTACGTTTTCGTCCGTTAAAAGGGACTGCGTTGATTACCATGGAGGCAAGGCTGGTTTTCATTCTTGTTGATAATTTTTTTGGTGGGGATGGTCGTTACCATACGAAAATTGAAGGTCGTGAATTTACACCAACAGAGCGTCGTATTGTCCAAATGTTGTTGAAATTGATTTTTGAAGATTACAAAGAAGCATGGTCTCCGGTAATGGACGTTTCTTTTGAATATTTAGATTCAGAAGTGAACCCAGCAATGGCCAATGTAGTTAGTCCAACTGAAGTCGTTGTGATTAGTTCTTTTCATATTGAACTTGACGGAGGTGGAGGGGATTTTCATATCGCGTTGCCTTATTCAATGTTAGAGCCTATTCGTGAGCTCCTTGATGCGGGTGTACAAAGTGACAAAGAAGATACTGACATGCGTTGGTCAAAAGCTTTGCGTGACGAAATCATGGATGTTGAAGTACAATTAACGACAAAGTTTATCGAAACGGCATTGCCCCTGAAGCGTATTATGGAATTAAAAAAAGGGGATATTATTCCGATTGAATTACCCGAACATATTACATTATTAGTTGAAAATTTACCGACTTACCGCGCCAAACTTGGTCGAAGTCGTGATAACTTGGCGCTTAAAATTGAGTCTAAGATTAAACGTCCAGAATCAGTAAAAAATGAATTAACTATTTTAACCAAAGGCGGTAAGCGTCTTGACAGTGATGCAGAGTTACATCTTCTAGAGGAAGATTTTAATTATGAAGAGTAATAAAATTATATTGAGGCAAGTTGTATGAGTACAGATGATGATTTAGGTATGTGGGATGAGGCTATGGATGAACAGGCCGCCTCCACCTTAGGCGCTGAGGCGGTAGAGTTAGAAGAACTTACGAAAGATGCACCCATTAGTGTCGACGAAAAACGAAAACTTGATACTATTTTAGATATCCCTGTTAGCATTTCAATGGAAGTAGGGC
>Ga0307492_10000793_pt1 | contig 13236 bp, 15 predicted proteins | sample SI3LmetaG_FD_202365 | JGI IMG/M metagenome (GOLD analysis project Ga0307492, IMG submission 202365) | Sea-ice brine microbial communities from Beaufort Sea near Barrow, Alaska, United States - SI3L | ecosystem: Environmental > Aquatic > Marine > Coastal | place: USA: Alaska | collected 2017-05-06
GTTAAACTAACAGATGGTCGTGAATTTAAAGCAAAAAAATTGGGCGCAGATGAGCAAAGCGATATTGCATTATTAAAAATTGAACCTGATGCATTAACCGCTATGCCCCTCGCTGATTCAGACGATTTAAGAGTAGGTGATTTTGTGGTCGCAATTGGTAACCCTTTTGGACTAAACCAAACTGTAACCTCGGGTATTGTCAGTGCCTTAGGCCGCTCAGGCTTAAATATAGGTGGCTACGAAAATTTCATTCAAACTGATGCTGCCATTAACCGCGGTAATTCAGGTGGTGCGTTAGTTAGCCTACGTGGCGAACTTGTGGGTATTAACACCGCTATTTTTGGCCCCAATGGCGGTAATGTTGGAATTGGTTTTGCGATCCCTACCAACATGATGAAAAGCTTAACCGATCAAATCATAGAGTTTGGCGAAGTGCGTCGAGGACTATTAGGTATCATGGGCCAAGATATTGATTCTGGTTTAGCCGATGCAATGAATCTCGATGCCAGCCAAGGTGCCTTTGTGAGTGAAGTTGCTCCTGATTCAGCAGCAGAAAAAGGTGGCATCCTAGCTGGAGATATCATTACTCAAATAAACGGTAGACCTGTAGTAAGTTTCCAAGAATTGCGAGCCAAAGTAGCAAGCAAAGGGGCAGGAGCAGAACTAGAACTAACAGTATTACGCAAAGGGAAAAGGGAAAAAATTGACGTCGTATTGAGCCATATGACACAAAACGTAGTGGTTGCCAAAGAGATACACCCGGCTTTGGAGGGGGCAACCCTAACCAATGGTAAAACCCAACAAGGCGACAGTGGCATAGTGATTTCGGATCTTGAGGCGCGCTCTCCGGCTACCCGTATTGGATTACAAGATGGTGACGTAATCATTGGTATTAACCGCAAGAAGGTAGATACTTTGGTGCAATTACGTACGCAGCTAGACGGTGCAAAGGGGGTCATCGCTTTGAATGTAAAACGAGGTGTTTCTTCCTTATATTTGGTGATACGTTCATAAAAACCACCTAATGATAGCGGTACTAAGAATTAGTACCGCTATCAACTGACTATTTTCAATGTTATTATTCATTTATCTGATGTAGAAAATACTTAATGTTACTGTGCTAAAAACCATTCCTTTCATACTAAAATCGATCCTTATAGGCGTGATTATCTCTTCGGTCATTTTATTGCTTGTACCTGATTTACGCCAAGGTAGTCGTCTACCACTGACACTATTTACAAACAATAATTCGTCTCCGAAAAAATTAAGTTTTAATCCAGCTGTCAATGCTGCAGGTCCAGCTGTAGTTAATATTTACAGTACAAGTATCGACAGTGCTGGTTATAATCGTAGACGACCAGTAGAGCGAAACAGCTTAGGTTCTGGCGTTGTAATGACCTCAAACGGTTTCATTTTGACTTGTTATCACGTTATTGCCAACGCCAAGCTAATTATTGTTGGACTACAAGACGGTCGATTCGAAGAAGCACAAATTGTTGGTTACGATCCTATAACAGACTTAGCAGTACTGAGTGTCTCTGTAGACAATTTACACCCCATTCCCCAACTCGATGATCCCAAAACTTTAGTAGGTGATGTTGTATTAGCATTAGGTAACCCTTACAACTTAGGCCAAACAGTCACAAAAGGTATTGTTAGCCGAATTAGTAATAATGAGCTAAATAATTATTTTGATTACATTCAAACAGATGCCGCAATTAATGAAGGTAATTCTGGCGGAGCACTTATCGATAGTGAAGGTTTTTTGATTGGTATTAACAATGCTAGCTTTCAAACTCGCATCAACCGTAATCGTGTTGAATCTGTTGATGGAGTATCTTTTGCCGTACCTTACAGTTTGGCCAAAAAAGTCATGGGTGAAATTATAGCCACGGGTAAAGTCACTCGAGGGGCTTTAGGTTTTGTCGGAGCTAAAGCAGGACCCACAAGCATAGGAATTACGGTAACTGCCATTGTTAAAGGAAGTCCGGCCGAATTCGGTGGTTTACAAGTTAGAGATCTTATTCTTTCCGTGAATGATATTCCGGCCAGTAGTATTCGCGATACTTTAGACTTCATTGCTGATAGCGCACCAGGCATCACGGTAACTTTTGAAGTAAACCGAGACGGCACTATTCTAAAATTGGATATGATAGTGGCACAGTTACAGTAAGTAACAACCTTAAGGAATGTTTTATTATTCACTTATTCGTTTGATGTTTGCACCTAAGCCGTTTAACTTTCTCTCAATATGTTCATAACCTCGGTCTAAATGATAAATTCTATCGACTGTGGTTTGCCCTTCTGCAACCAGCCCTGCAATCACCAAGCTTGCCGATGCTCGAAGATCGGTTGCCATCACTTGAGCGCCCTTTAAAGTTGACTTTCCCTCACACACCGCACTGTTGCCTTGCAATGCTATATTGGCTCCCATTCGCTGTAATTCAGGCACATGCATAAATCGGTTTTCAAAAATATTTTCAATCACCATCCCTGTTCCTTCAGCCAAACAGTTGAGCGCAACAAATTGAGCCTGCATATCAGTAGGAAATCCGGGATGTGGTGCTGTTTTAATATCGATACTTTTGAGTTGTCTATTGGTCATATCCAACTCTATCCAATCATCACCAACAGCTAGTTTAGCACCCACTTTTGACAATTTATCGAGTACTACCTCAAGCGTTTTTGGAGCAGCTTGTTCACAGCGAATCTTTCCACCTGTCACTGCTGCTGCAATTAAAAATGTACCTGTTTCGATTCTGTCTGGCAATACGTGATAACGACATCCCGATAAAGACTCGACTCCCTGAATCACAATTTTGTCACTTCCAGCATTTATTATTTTAGCGCCCATTGCATTTAAGCAATTAGCTAAATCAACAATTTCTGGCTCTTTAGCGGCATTTTCTAAGATGGTTTCACCTTGTGCTAAACAAGCTGCCATCATTAAATTCTCTGTTGCGCCAACGCTAACCACATCCATAAATATTTGTGCGCCTTGCAATTTCCCATCAACAGATGCCCTTATGTAACCACTATCTACAGCAATTTTTGCACCCATTTGTTCAAGCCCTTGCAAATGTAAATTCACTGGACGCGCCCCTATAGCGCAACCGCCTGGCAAAGATACATTGGCCTGACCAAACTTAGACAGAAGGGGTCCCAGCACTAAAATAGATGCCCGCATAGTTTTTACCAATTCGTAGGATGCGTTAAAGTTATTAATTGAACTGGGATCAATCACAACAGATTGTTCATCTTGGCGATAAGCTTTAGCACCTAATTCGCTCAACAAGGATAAACTGGTATGTATATCTCTAAGCTCTGGTACATTGTCAAAATAACAAGTGGAGTCTGCCAATATACTTGACATCAAAATAGGCAATGCAGCATTTTTGGCGCCTGAAATGACAACGGTACCATTTAGAGGCGGGCAGGCCTCAATAATTAATTTGTCCATGGCTGCACTCCTTAAGGTGTTACGGGGATGTCGTTACTGAGACGACCTTATTGATATGACGTTACTAGGATGATGTGTTTTTGAGGGTACTATTGTGGAAGATTAAACATCTTCTCACGTTTCCATTGGCTTTCAGTGAACGTTTTAATGGACACTGCATGCATACTGCCTTCAGCAATTTTCTCAGCTAAAGGCGCGTAGACAAACTGCTGCTTTTTGACTCTGCTCATCTGTTCAAATTGATCACTTACAGCGATGACTTGGAAATGAGATCCATCACCATTCACATGCGCTTCGGCTAAGCTTAATGTTTCAAGTAAAAGTGTTTCGATTTGTTGATTATCCATGACAATTCCAGAAGGGTAAAGTAATCAACTATTGTACCGACAAAAAACAGTCTACGTCGCTTATTTTTGCAAGTTTTATCAAGCTTTCTGGGATGTTTTTAATTTCAAAATGAATATTATGTTGTTGGCTATCTTTCAAAAAGTTCATCAACCACGCTAACCCTGCGGTATCAGAATGACTCACACCAGACATATCAAGGGTAAACACACCTTCACCAGAGTTATTTAGATTGCTCTTTTCAAGACTAGCTAATACTTCCGACTTGGCTATAGTGTTGCGATTAAATTCACCTTTTAAAGTGTAGTAACCTTCAGGTGATTCAGACATTTCCAATTTAGTCACCTACTTTCCCTTTTGTTGACCGTCAATATTTATCGGCTTATTAATTGTATTATTCATTAAATCAATTACTTTTTGTATTCCATCATTTCTTAAGATAGATTGGAATTCACTCTGTTTACTAGATAAAAGACTGATCCCTTCGGCCACCATATCATAGGCTTTCCACTCATCGGTTTTCCTGTTCTTGCGTAACTTAAAAGCCAAATTAATATTAGGTCTACCAGACTCTTTAACCACCGCTCTGACAGTTACCGTTCGTTCATCTGTTACATCACGAACGGGCTGAAACTCAACGTCTTGGCCATTATAGTAGGCCATAGCCAATGCATAGGTAGTAATTAAATATGAACGGAATACACTGATATATTCAGGAATTTTTTCTCTTGGTACTGTTTTATAATGTTTACCTAAAACCTTTAACGCAGAAAAATTATAATCCACATAAGGTAACAATTCTTCTTCCATCACCTTGCGCAAGAGCTCTGGATCTTCTTCTATGAGTTGCCGTTCTTTCTTAATCCTACTGAAAGTCTTAGTTGCTACATCTTCTAACATCACATAAGGGTTTTTATTTTGTGCCTGTGCTATGCCAGAACAGAAGATTAAGATCCCACTCAACAATAGAAATGTATATTTGTTTATCACGCTATTCTCCCTAATCAACGACATCGATTAACCGTCATTGCTACTAAATAAAAACTGACCAATCAGGTCTTCTAATACTAACGCTGATTTCGTGTCTTCTATGTAGTCACCCTGAGCTAGGTTTTCAATACCATCAATATCAAAACCTGGTTGAAAACCAATATATTGCTCTCCTAAGAGGCCCGAGGTCAGTATAGAAACAGAACTGGTTTCTGGAAACTGATCAAATTCTGACGAAATACTCATGCTTACTAGCGGCGTGAAGTCGCTGTTACTAAGTGTAATGCTGTCGACCCTTCCAACGTTGACTCCACCGACCTTCACCGCTGAGCGAACCTTTAGTCCACCAATATTGTCAAATTTAGCATACAAAACATAAGTATCTTCGCCATTTGACATACTTTGATTAGCCACTTTTAGCGCTAACATAAGTCCTGCAGCTATAGTTAAGGCTACAAATACACCCACTAATAATTCCACTTTTCTAGATTTCATTTCCATTTCCTTTATTCAATTCCAAACATTAATGCAGTCATTATAAAATCTAGCCCAAGAACCGCCAACGAAGAAAACACGACGGTTTCTGTTGTTGCCTTACTTATACCTTCAGAGGTGGGTATAGAATCGTATCCTTTAAAAGTGGCAATCCAAGTAATCACAAAAGCAAACACCATACTTTTTATAATGCCATTAACCACATCCTTATTCCAATCCACAGTGGACTGCATAATTGACCAATAACTGCCTGAATCTACGCCTAACCAATCAACGCCAACCAAGTGCCCACCCAAAATGCCAACCGCACTAAAAATTAGCGCTAGCATTGGCATAGATATTATACCGGCCCAAAGACGAGGTGCAATTATTCTTCTAAGTGGATCAACCGCCATCATTTCTAAACTACTGAGTTGTTCAGTCGCTTTCATTAAGCCAATTTCAGCTGTTAATGCAGATCCTGCACGCCCAGCGAACAGAAGAGCAGTGACCACTGGGCCCAACTCTCTAAGTAAAGATAAGGCAACCATTGGCCCAAGGCTGCCTTCAGCGCCATAACTAACCAGAATAGTATAACCTTGCAGAGCCATTACCATGCCAATAAATAGGCCCGATACCACTACAATTAATAGTGACTGCACACCGACTACATATATTTGCTTAATAGTCAGTGGTATCAACTTTAAAGGCTGAGGTTTGGCAATAATAGCGCCAAACAACATAAGGGTGGCGCGGCCAAACATTTGTAACCAATTAAGAGTATTCGCCCCTAAATTTATAAACCAGTTCATGATGTACTACCCAAAAAAGCCTGGGCAATACTGCTTGCCGGATAATGAAAAGGTACAGGGCCATCTGCTTGGCCTTGCAAAAACTGTTGTACTAAAGGCGAGTCACTATTTTTTATTTCTTCAGGGGTACCACTACCTATGATGCGTTTCTCAGCTAAGATATAAATATAATCTGCAATAGTTAAAACTTCAGTCACATCATGAGTCACAACAACACTAGTTAATTGTAAGGCATCATTGAGAGCTTTTATAAGCTTCACCAACACACCCATTGAAATGGGATCTTGTCCAGCGAAGGGTTCGTCATACATAATCAGCTCTGGATCTAAGGCAATAGCTCTTGCTAATGCCGCACGGCGTGCCATACCTCCGGATAGTTCAGCAGGCATTAAATCTGCTGCACCTCTCAAACCCACGGCTTGCAATTTCAGCATTACCACGGTGTGGATGATGGACTCAGATAAAGTTGTATGTTCGCGCAGTGGGAAGGCGATATTGTCGAATACCGACATATCAGTAAATAACGCCCCACTTTGGAATAACATGCTCATTTGTCTGCGCACTTTAAACAGGCGATTGCGGCGCATTCCGGGGATAGATTCCCCTTTAAACTTCACATCACCTTTATCAGGCACCAACTGGCCCCCCATTAAACGCAACATAGTTGTTTTTCCAATACCACTGGGGCCCATAATAGCCGTTGTTTTGCCTTTTTTTATCTGTAGTGAAATATCATCATAAATAAGACGGCCACTACGGCTAAAAGTTAGATTGCTAATTTCAATCAAATTTTCCATTAAAGTAAAAACATTCCAATTTGGTTAATAGAGCTAAGTATAGATAAAAAATTTACCTGTAAGGCCTAATATTATATTAGTTTTATGCATAAAATAACAAATAAAAAATCAATAAGTTATATACGATTTAACACAATTATGGCTGAATGTTAGCTTAACAATAACCATTTAACTGAATATTAATTAGTCTGGCTTAAGTGTTATTACTCAGACTAAGAAAATCAATACACTAGACCGACTTGCTTTCTTAGTTGTAGATACCTATATCAAATATCTATACCAAAAATGAGCTTTATGTATTCATGTTGCTAACAGACCCTCATATCAACATAAATATTGCGAAACTAATTTATTTTAAGATTCATATGCAAAGCCTTAGCTTTTTGCGACAATCGCATCTGAATATTTTTAACCTCCGTTTAAACTAGAAGTGAAACTTTGTGATTGTAGAAGCTTGTTATTTCCTGATTTGGCTTATTGTTCTAAGTTGGGGCGCAGATAGATTTGTTTTTGGGGCCTCAGCGTTGGCTAAAAATATAGGCGTGTCGCCTATGATTATCGGTCTTACTATTGTCGCTATGGGTTCATCTGCTCCAGAGATCATGGTAGCAGCCACCGCTTCTTTTAATGGCAACACCGATACCGCAGTCGGCAACGCTCTGGGGTCAAATATAACCAACATCGCCTTAGTGCTGGGATTAACCGCTCTGCTTAAACCTCTATCCATAGCATCAAGTACTCTGAAAAAAGAAATGCCAGTATTATTATTAGTCAGCCTACTCGCTGTATATTTCTTATCTGATTATTTATTACTTAAAGTAGAAGGGATCATCTTAATCACTTTATTTTTTGTGGTGATAGGTGGGCTCACTTGGATGTCATTCAATATGGAAAAAGGCGATCTTTTACGTTCTGAAACCGAGAATGAAATACCTTCTGGTGTACCCACATCAAGAGCCATTATGTGGTTAGTCGTTGGTATGGTATTACTGCCATTGAGCGCCTACTTTATGGTGGGTTCTGCGGAAATTATAGCTCGACACTTTGGTTTAAGTGAGTTGGTGATTGGATTGACAATTATCGCAATTGGTACAAGTTTGCCAGAACTTGCGGCATGTATCGCAGGTGTGTTAAAAAATGAAGATGACCTTGCCTTAGGTAATATCATCGGCTCAAATATCTTTAACCTATTAGCTGTACTGGCGATGCCTGGACTCATTGCACCAGGTTTGGTAGACGAAAATGCCGCCACACGGGATAGCTACGTGATGTTAGGTTTAACCGGTTTACTCATTATATTTAGTTTTAATCTCAAAGGAAGTAGGTGTATTAACCGAGTAGAAGGTTTGTGTCTGTTAGCTTGCTTTGCTGCTTATCAATATGTGTTATTTAGTTAATATGGCAATACTTTGAATCACACTATGATGAAAAAATCTGCTTTAAGAGTATTGGAAATTGAGCAAACAGCGATTGCACAATTAGCCCAGTATATTGATGCAAATTTTGTAAAAGCTTGTGAGTTAATTTTATCTTGTAAGGGCAAGGTAATTGTGTGCGGAATGGGTAAATCAGGTCATATTGGCCATAAAATATCAGCCACTATGGCTAGCACAGGCACACCAGCATTTTTTATGCACCCCGCTGAAGCTAACCACGGTGATTTGGGAATGCTCACCGAACAAGACATTTTATTGGCTATCTCAAACTCAGGTGAAACTGCCGAACTATTAGCATTAATACCTGTGGTGAAACGTATGGATGTGCCTATTATTGCCATGACATCAAATCCTCGGAGTACCCTTGGACAATATGCAGATGTTAATGTTTGTATTAAGGTCGAACAGGAAGCATGTTCGTTGGGGCTTGCGCCTACATCGAGCACAACTGCCACCTTAGTTATGGGGGATGCATTGGCTGTAGCATTACTCGATGCAAGAGGATTTACTTCTGAAGACTTCGCTTTATCTCACCCTGGCGGTTCGTTAGGTAGGAAGTTATTACTTAAACTAGAAGACATTATGGCCAAGGGGCACAGCTTACCTTTGGTTTTTGGTCACCAAACATTAAGTGAAGTCTTGTTAGTCATATCACAAAAAGCCTTAGGCATGGCAGGAGTGATAGATAACCAAGGTACGTTGCAAGGTATTTTTACCGATGGGGATTTACGCCGCGTATTTGACGACAAAGTTGATATACACAAAACCCAAATCCAACAGATTATGACACCCAACAGTATTACTGCCCGTCCAGAAATGTTGGCTGCAGAAGTACTCACATTATTGCAAAAACACAAAATAAGTTCACTGTTTGTAACCGATACTAACGGCAAACCAATAGGTGCTATCAATATGCAGTTACTGCTCCAAGCTGGGATTATTTAATGTCCTCACTAGATACGCCTTACGAAGCTATTGATAAATACTATTAATGAAACTAAAGCCAATAAAACTTTTAGCCTGTGATGTTGATTGGATATTTTCCAACGGTCGAATAGCTTCAATAGGGGATGACACGTCAGACTTGGGCACATTACAAGTACCGCAATTCAATATCTGTGTTCAAGATGACCACACCATTTTAGCCCCGCAAGCACATTATAAAACACATACTAAAGGTGGATTTGACGCGGTGAGTGAATTATGTCATTTAATTTTTCTAACCCATGGGCAATTAGATACGATCCACGGCGCCAGTATATGAGTCGCATTACGCTATGTATTAGTGGGTTATTTGTTTTAGCGTTAGCCCTTAGTCTACCTGGCTGGATGGCAACGGAAGAAGTAAACTTAGAATCACAAACAGAAGAAGCTTGGATACCTAATTACCAAGCAACTAAAATGCGCAGTACATTGTATGATAAATCAGGTCAAATAAATCATCAGGTGTTTGCCCAAAAGATGGAAAATTTTGATCTACTTGGATTCACATTGTTTAAACAACCTAACTATTTATTGTTTGCACAATCTCTGCACCCATGGCGAGTTGATGCGCAGGAAGGCACATTGTATGAAGATCAGCGTATTCAATTTGAGACTAACGTTGAAATTACCAGCCTCGATGAACATGGCTACATACAAGTCATCCGCACCAATTTTGTCGAAGTCAACCTAGCGGAAAAAACCATGTATTCTGATCAGCCGGTCGAGATTGTCGGCCCAAATTATGTGATAAACAGTAATGGCTTTACCGCTAACCTAGAAACCCAAAGATACGAGTTATTAGACCATGTTAAAACCGTTTACCAACCGTTTATACCACGCTAGTCTTTTAGCGGGGTTGTTGTTCTCAGCTCATAGTTATGCTGGGAAAGATGATTTCACGAAAAAAATTGAACTTGCCTCTTTGTACCAAAATGCTGATGGCATCGCCAAAAGAGCCACTTATCAAGGCAATGTTATGATCCTACAAGGCTCATTAAAAGTCAGTGCAGATGAATTGGAAATTGATGCAAGTAAGGGTGAAGGCAATGAAATATTTATCGCTACAGGTAACCCTGCAACATATTCTCAACAGCAAGAAGATGGCAGCATAGTTACTGCACAAGCGGATAAAATTGAGTACCATCGTCAAACACGTTCTCTGTCATTGGAGGGAAATGCTCAGATAAAACAAAACTCCAGCAGTGTGCAAGGCGAGTCGATAAAATTTAATATGGAATTGGAACAAATTATTGCACAAGGTAGTAACCAAGAAAGTGGCCGTGTCATCACCACTTTTCAGCCGGTGAATAAAATAAAAACACCTAAAGTCGAACAACCGGATACACAACCTTAATGGCCGTATTAAAAGCCACACATTTAGCCAAATCGTATAATTCCAGACAAGTGGTACGTGATGTCAGTATCGAGGTATCTACTGGCCAAATAGTGGGTTTATTAGGACCAAATGGTGCAGGTAAAACCACCACATTTTATATGATTGTTGGCCTAGTGCCTCTAGATAAAGGCGATATTTATATTGATCAACAAAACCTTACTCTGCAACCCATGCATGTGCGTGCAAGGCAAGGTATAGGGTATTTACCTCAAGAAGCGTCGATATTTAGAAAGTTAACTGTCTATCAAAATTTGATGGCGATATTACAAACCCGTAAAGAGTTATCTAAAGAGCAGCAAGAACAACAGGCCGACGCACTATTAGACGAATTCAATATCAACCATATTCGCAATAGTTTAGGTATGAGTTTGTCTGGCGGTGAACGTAGAAGAGTCGAAATTGCTCGAGCGTTGGCGGCTGATCCTGATTTTATTTTATTAGATGAACCCTTTGCTGGTGTTGATCCTATTTCGGTTAACGACATTAAAAAAATAATCCAACATTTGCGAGATCGAGGTTTAGGCGTATTGATAACCGATCACAACGTACGTGAAACCTTAGATGTCTGTGAAAAAGCATACATAGTCAGCCATGGTGAATTAATTGCATCCGGCACAGCCGAAGAAGTTTTAAGTGATCAACGTGTAAGAGATGTATACCTAGGTGAACAATTCAGGCTATAGTTAATCATAGGAATTATTCAAAATATTAGGATTACAACAAAGTCGTCTAATGAGCGAACCTCATGAGTATTAGGTTTATATACGATTGAGGTAGGATAAATACGACAACACAGCTGTAATTTCTATATTGAATAATTTAACTCGGCTGACAACAACAACATCAGATTAAACATAAGAAGTAAATGAAACCCTCTTTACAGTTAAAATTTAGTCAACAACTTACAATGACACCGCAATTGCAACAAGCGATTAAGCTCTTGCAATTGTCTACTTTGGACTTACAAACTGAGATTCAAGAAGCACTGGACTCTAATCCTTTATTAGAAGTAGACGAGCAAATTGATAGTGGTAGCGGTGAAAAAGCCCTTGAAACAAATCACAGTGCTCAAAGCAAAGATAGTGTAATTGAGCAGGTTGAAGTGAATGCTGATAGTGTCGAAAGTGGAGATGCCATGCAAAACACCGAGATACCAGCAGACTTACCCATAGACAGTACTTGGGATGAGTATCTGAGCGCCTCATCAGCGCCATCATCTATGAGCAGTGCAGGCTCAGCTGGCGATGACGACCAAGTATTTCAAGGCGAAACAACAGACAATATTCAAGATCATTTACTTTGGCAAATGCGTTTAACGCATTTTAGCGATACCGATATTGCCATCGCGATGGCGATTATCGACTCCATTGATGAAGCAGGTTATTTGACTATCAGCACACAAGAAGTGCTTGCCAGTATGAATGACGAAGAGATTGAACTGGACGAAGTGGCAGTAGTCCTTAAACGTATTCAAATGTTTGATCCCGTAGGGTCAGGAGCACGCAGCGCACAAGAATGTTTACTAATCCAACTTCGACAGTTTGCGCCAGACACACCTTGGCTAGAAGAAGCCAAGATGCTGATTACTGATTATTGCGATCTTATTGGTAGTAAAGATTATCGTACTTTGATGCGTAAGACTCGCCTCAAAGAAGAAGAGTTACGCGAAGCCATGCGTTTATTGCAAACCCTTAATCCTAGACCTGGCACCGCCATAGTCACAGGTGAATCGGAATATGTGATCCCAGATGTATCTGTGGCTAAGAAGAATGGCCGCTGGACAGTAGAACTTAACCCCGATAGCCTGCCTAAACTCAATGTTAATCAGCAATATGCTGCCATGAGTAAAAGTGTTAAAAACTCTTCAGATAGTCAATTTATTCGTTCACATTTACAAGAAGCCAAGTGGTTTATTAAAAGTGTAGAAAGCCGCAACGAAACTCTACTTAAAGTGTCAAATTGTATAGTACAGCAGCAGATGGGATTTTTTGAACACGGTCCTGAAATGATGAGGCCTATGGTATTGAACGATGTTGCAGAAATGGTCGATATGCACGAATCAACTATTTCGCGAGTCACAACTCAAAAATACATGCATACTCCAAGAGGAATTTTTGAGTTGAAGTATTTCTTTTCTAGTCATGTAGCCACCGATGTAGGCGGAGAATGTTCATCAACTGCTATTAGAGCGTTAATTAAAAAATTAGTGGCAGCTGAAAAACCCAGTAAACCTTTGAGTGACAGCAAGATTGCACAAGTGTTGGCCGACCAAGGCATTATGGTGGCGCGGCGAACAATAGCAAAATACCGGGAATCACTAATGATCCCACCATCTAACCAACGTAAGAGCCTACTTTAGGCAAATTGAAGAAGGAAGAGGCGATATGCAAATAAACCTTACCGGTCATCATGTAAATATTACAGATTCTTTAAGAGACTACGTCGACACAAAATTTACCAAACTTGAACGACATTTTGATCATATAAACAATGTGCATGTGATCTTAAATGTGGAAAAGCTGAAACAAAAAGCCGAAGCCAC